>JAEEGL015107672.1_pt1 | contig 47617 bp, 41 predicted proteins | sample 9134231 | NCBI WGS metagenome assembly JAEEGL01 (sample SAMN16246548, study PRJNA631951) | gut metagenome | biome: gut microbiome; feature: rumen; material: fiber-attached | host: Bos | place: Iran: Karaj | collected 2018-10 | reverse complement strand
CTTTGCCAAACAGTCAGGGATGGCTCTGCATTATCCATTGTCATCCCCTCTGTCAAGCGATTCAGTACGGCAGCAGATATTATTTGACAAGCCAATCAGTTTAACCAGCAAAAATCTGTCAAGCGATTTCAGGAAAACACATTCAAAGTACCCCCAGAGAAGGTTCGCTGTAGGTTCGCTGTAGGTTCGCTTCGGGAGGCGATGCCACAACCCACCAAGATACAACCAATCTTCCTCCCACTAACAATCCCGACTGCACCAACTCGTTCACGGGCGTATTGTATGTGGTGATCGGGGAACAGGTGCTTTTCTTTGGTTCGCCACAAGCCTTCTTGAACGCCAAAGATAGAGACATTTTGATTCATATAATAAATAAAAAAACACTAATTGAAAAAAAAAGCGTATTTTTGCAGGCTATGAAATGGTTTTCCAGATTGGGAGTTTACCTCCTATTTATCGCATTGCTAGTAGGTTGTGACGGCTTTAACAAGTTGGTCAGCAGTAATGATTTTGACGCAAAGTATAAGGCTGCCGTCAAGTATTACGAGAACAAGAACTATACAAAGGCCATCCAACTGTTCGAAAATCTGATTATGCACTACCACGGGAAAGAGAACGCTGAGAACATATCGTGGTACTATGCACAGTCGCTGATGGCAGAGAAGGATTACTACTCTGCAGGCTACCAGTTTAAAAACTTCTTCAAGCGTTTTCCTTACAGCGAACGGGCCGAAGAGGCATTGTTCTTGGCAGCGGAATGCAAATATCACGAGTCGCCCGCCTACTATCTCGACCAAAAGCAGACGAAAGAGGCAATCCAAGAGTATGAGAGCTTTGTGGACCGCTATCCCACAAGTGTGCATATCCCCGACATCAACGCCCACCTCGACGAACTGAGGAACAAACTGATGCGCAAGGATTATGAGTTGGCCTACGGCTATTATCGAGTGGAGAGCTACAACTCGGCCTATGTGTCGCTACAAACCTTCTTGAACAATTACCCCGATTCGCCCTACCGCGAACAGGCCATGTTCTACATGCTGGCCAGCGGCTACGAATACGGCATCAACAGCCAGGAGGGGAAGATGAGAGAACGATTGCAGCAGGTAGTTAACGATTTCGACCGATTCTCCACCTCGTTCCACGACTCGAAATACCTAGCCCAAGCCCAGGAGTATTATACCAAGGCCAAGGCCGCCCTGGCTAAGCTGGAGAAAAAACAATAACCTGTGAAACGAACAGTTTCGTGTCACCATTCATTGTTCATTCAAAAAAAAACTCAGAATCAAAAATATCAAAAATAATATGGAAGATAACAAAAAGAAAGTAATCAACACGACCATCACCCGCAACACGGCTCTCTTCAGCGAGATGACGGGCAATATCTACGAGACAGTGGCGATGCTGACAAAGCGCGCCAATCAGATAGCCGCCGACGAGAAGCGCGAACTGCACAAGAAGATAGAGGAGTTTGCCAGCACCAACGACGCGATGGACGAGTACTACGAGAACCGCGAGCAGATTGAGGTGGTGCGTCGCTTTGAGCGGATGCCCAAGCCCGTGCTGACTGCTACCGAGGAATACTTGGAGGGAAAGCTCTACTACCGCAACCCCGCCAAGGAGGACCCCGAGCAGCAACGCATGGAGCAATGGGAGAACGAGGTGATAGGCGAAGGCAACAAGTAATCGTTTTGCATTTCTCCTTTTCGTAAAGAGATGAAAATCATAGTGGGCATAACGGGTGGCATAGCCGCCTACAAGTCACCGATGCTGGTGCGCCTGCTGCGCCAAGCAGGGCACGAGGTGAGGTGTGTCGCCACCGATCACGCGCTGGAGTTTGTGACCCGCGTGACGCTGGAGACGGTGTCGGGCAACCGGCTGTACTCCGACCTCTTTGCCCCCAGCAACGACTACTCAACAGAGCATATCGCACTGAAGGAGTGGGGCGACATGCTGGTGGTGGCACCTGCCACGGCCAATATCATCGGCAAGATGGCATCGGGCCTCGGCGACGACGCGCTGAGCACACTGCTGCTGTCGTTCTCGGCCAAGCCCATCCTCTTAGCCCCAGCCATGAACACCCAGATGTGGGAGAACCTCGCCGTGCAGCGCAACATAGCCTATCTGCGCTCGGTAGGAGTGAACTTTGTGGAGCCCGCCGTGGGCGAATTGGCCTGTGGCACCTCAGGCAAAGGACGCATGGCTGAGCCCGAGGAGATTTTTGAGGGAATTGAAAATGTAAAATTGAAAATTGAAAAACTTATTGGTGCGGAAGCCAATTCTCAATCTTCAATTCTCAATCCTCAATTCAAGAGGGTTCTCGTGACCGCAGGTCCTACCTACGAACGCATCGACGCCGTACGGTTTATAGGCAACTTCTCGTCGGGCAAGATGGGATTTGCCTTGGCCGAGAAACTGGCTGCCCACGGAATAGAGGTAGAACTGGTGGCAGGACCTACCGCGCTGAAGTGCAACCATCCCCTCATACATCGCCACGACGTAGAGAGCGCCCGCGAGATGCTGGCTGCCGCCACCGAAGTGTTTCCCCACTGCGAAGCCGCCATTCTGTCTGCCGCCGTGGCGGACTATCGCCCAGATCATGCCGCCGACCACAAATTGAAAAAGCAGGGCGACGAGGGCATGACCATCCACCTAGTGCAGAACCCCGACATCTTGGCCACCCTCTCGCAGATGAAGCAGGAAGGCCAACGGCTGATAGGCTTTGCTCTGGAAACAGATAACGAGTTGGAGAATGCCCAGCGCAAACTGGAGCGCAAACATCTGGACTATATTGTGCTCAACTCGTTACGCGACAAGGGCGCAGGCTTTGGGGTGGACACCAACCGAGTGACCATCATCGGCCGCGACGGACAGAAGCACACCACTCCCCTACTGCCGAAAAGCGAAGTGGCAGAAGAAATCATCAGGCACTGCCTAGGTAATTAAGAACTAAGAGCTAGGAACTGGACATCTCACATATAATCCAAGTATAACGTTGAAAAGACTGTCTATCATAGCCATTGTGTTGTCGTCGCTTGCCATAGCGGGCGAGGTGTTTATCTTCGCCACGCAGAAGGAGGATAGCGAAGCCATCCAGCAACGTGCCATCATGGCCAACTACCGAGTGTACGCCCCCGTGATTCCCGACACGATGACTTTTGCCGGAGAACGCGTGCCGCTGGAGAACTACTATGTACGCGAAGGGCTGGACAACGAACTTATTATTAATATGTATAGGCAGTCGAGCACGTTGCTGTACTTCAAGCGTGCCAACCGCTACTTCCCCATCATCGAGCCTATCCTCAAGCGCAACAACATTCCCAGCGACTTGAAATACCTGTGCGTCATAGAGAGTGGACTCACCAACGCCACCTCGCCTGCCAAGGCGCAAGGATTCTGGCAGTTTATCCCAAGCACAGGCAACAAATACGGTCTCACGGTGAATGATGAGATAGACATGCGAAACGACATAGAGGCTTCGACCGAAGCCGCCTGCAAATATCTTCGCAGCCTGTATAACCGTTTCCACAGCTGGTCGGCAGCGGCAGCGGCCTACAACTGCGGTGAGAACGGGCTGGCACGCAGAATGGATGCCCAGGGTACTAACAACTACTTTGACCTGAAACTTAACTCCGAGACGAGTCGCTATGTGTATCGCCTGCTGGCGATGAAACTCATCATGCAGCATCCACAACAGTTTGGCTATTATCTGCGCCAGTGCGACCTCTACGCCCCTATACCCACCCGCAGCGTCACCCTCTCGGGACAGAACGTAGACCTCTACAAGTTTGCCAAGAACAACGGGACGACCTACAAGATGCTGCGCGACCTGAATCCCTGGATTCAGACCGACAACTTGAAGAACAAAGCCAATAAGAGCTACACCCTATACCTCCCCATAGAAAACGGTACCCTGCAGAAAACCCTGACCAAAGGTCACAAGGACACCCGTCTACTTACTAGAATCTGAGAAACATGGCACTACAATGGCTAAGATAGAAATACTAGGGGCACGCGAACACAACCTTCAAAACATCGATATCGACATCCCACGAAACCAGTTGGTGGTATTCACCGGGCTGAGTGGCAGCGGGAAGTCGAGCTTGGCGTTCGACACCCTCCATGCCGAGGGACAACGCCGCTATATGGAGACCTTCTCGGCCTATGCCCGCCACTTTATTGGCAACATAGAGCGCCCCGACGTGGACAGCATCAACGGCCTCAGCCCTGTCATCTCTATCGAGCAAAAGACCACCAACAAGAACCCCCGTTCCACGGTGGGGACGGTGACAGAGATATACGACTTTGTGCGTCTGCTGTATGCCAGGGTAGGCACAGCCTACTCACACGTCAGTGGCGAGAAGATGGTGAAGTACAGCGAGGAGCAAATCCTTGACCTCATCAATCACCAATACGACGGCAAGGACATCGTGATTCTCGCCCCGTTGGTGAAGGCGCGCAAGGGACACTACCGCGAACTTTTTACCCAAATAGCAAAAAAAGGATTCCTGCGCGTGAGGGTGGACGGCGAGATACGCGAACTGACCTACAATATGCAGGTAGACCGCTACAAGACCCACGACATCGAACTGGTGATTGACCGCGTACGTGTGGGCAAGAATACCGACCGAATGAAAGAAGCCGTACGCACGGCATTCAAGCAGGGCAAGGGCGTGCTGATGATATTGGAGCACCAGCCTCCCTCACCCATTCCTACTCCCAAGCCCAAGCCTGCCTACTATAGCCGCCTGTTGATGGACCCCGCCACAGGTCTCTCTTATCCCGAACCCGAGCCTAACACCTTCTCGTTCAACTCACCCTATGGCGCTTGTCCAAAATGTAACGGACTGGGGCAGATAGCCCAACTCGACATCACCAAGCTCATACCCGACCCCACGAAGAGTATCCGCCAAGGAGCTTTCGAGGTGCTGGGAAAATATAGCCCCACCAACTATCTCTACCGCAAACTTGAGAATCTGGGTGCCTACTACCACTTCACCATCGACGACCCCGTAGAGTCGTTCTCGGAGGACGCCATGAACACCATCCTATACGGCACCAGCGACTTCACCGGCATGGAAGACGCCTACGAGATGAACCATGGGGTCAGCTTCCAAGGTATCGTCAACTATATCATGCAGATGGCCAACGACGAGAGTTCGGCCGCCCTGCAGAAGTGGGCGCAAGGCTTTATGAATACCATCCCCTGCCCCGAATGCCACGGCTACCGCCTCAAGCCCGAGAGCCTAGCCTTTAAAATCGACGGCATGCACATAGGCGAGATGGCACAACTGGACCTCACCGAGCTATATGAAAGGCTTTCACACCTCGAGGAGCGCCTGGACGGACAGCAGCGCACCGTGGCTCACGAGATATTGCGCGAGATACTCAACCGCACGCAGTTTATGATTGATGTCGGCGTCGGCTATCTCTCGCTGAACCGCAATAGCAGCAGCCTCTCGGGTGGCGAGTCGCAACGCATCCGCCTTGCCACACAGATTGGAGCCCGCCTAGTCAACGTGCTCTATATCCTAGACGAACCCAGCATCGGCCTTCATCAACGAGATAACCGCCGCCTCATCCACGCCCTGCAAGAGCTGAGAGACCTAGGCAACAGCGTCATCGTGGTGGAACACGACCGCGATATGATAATGAATGCCGACCATGTGGTGGACATAGGTCCCGGAGCTGGCGTGCATGGAGGAAAGATTATCTTCCAAGGCTCTCACAAACAGCTAGTCAGCGCCAAGCAGCATACCCTCACCCTCGACTACCTCAACCGTATCAAGGACATAGCTCTACCTGAGCGCCGTTCGATGGAAGGTTGCGACCATATTGTCATCACCGGAGCTACAGGTAACAACCTGAAAAACGTCACTTTCGACCTTCCCCTACGTCGTTTTGTCTGCATCACGGGTGTAAGCGGCAGCGGCAAGTCAAGCCTTATCAACGAGACCCTGCATCCTATACTCAACAATCATTTCTATCACTCACAGAAAGAGCCCCTCCCCTACGAGTCTATCACAGGCATCGAGCACATCGACAAGGTCATAGAAATCGACCAATCCCCTATCGGACGCACACCACGTAGCAACCCTGCCACCTATGTGGGCGTTTTCGACGAGATACGCACGCTCTTCACCCAGCTGCCCAGCGCCCGCATCCGAGGCTACAAGCCTGGGCGCTTCTCGTTCAACGTGAGCGGCGGCCGCTGTGAACACTGCAAGGGAGCTGGCGTCCGCACCATCGAGATGAACTTCCTGCCCGATGTCTACGTCAACTGCGAGGTGTGTAACGGCAAGCGTTACAATCGGGAAACCCTAGAAATAAGATACAAAGGAAAGAGCATCGCCGACGTGCTTGATATGACCATCAACGAGGCAGTCACTTTCTTTGAATCGTACCCTAAACTGCACCGCAAACTAAAGACCCTACAAGAGGTGGGCCTAGGCTATATCACACTAGGGCAGCAGTCTACCACCCTCAGTGGAGGCGAGGCCCAGCGCATCAAACTCGCCACAGAATTGGCACGCCCCGAGACGGGCAATACGCTCTACATCCTCGACGAGCCCACCACAGGTCTCCATTTCGAAGACATCCGCGTACTCCTCGAAGTGCTCCAGCGGCTGGTAGACCGTGGCAACAGCGTCCTCGTTATCGAACACAACATGGATGTTATCAAGGTAGCTGACTGGATTATCGACATGGGGCCAGAAGGCGGTCGGCGTGGCGGTCAGATCATGTTCCAAGGGACTCCCGAAGACTTGGCCCGGCAGCCCGACAACTACACTGGGCAATTCCTAAAAGAGGAGTTGGAAGCGATGAATCAAATTAAAAATTAAGAATTAAAAATTAAAATTTGGCTGACGCGTTATAAAGTTTACGCTCTTATGCAACGTATGACTGATTTTTGCCAAATAGTATCCATGTCGCGTCTCTTCGAGACGCTGGAAAGGAGGGTGTTTCAATACCCCACACTACGAAACCTATCGGTTTCTTGTATGGGGTTATTGAAATTCAGCCTTTTCGAGGCTGTTGAAATATCAGTCAGATATAGCATAAGAGCGAAAATTAATATTTGGCTGACGCGTTATAAAGTTTAAAGTTGATAGTTTAGAGTTGAAGGATTAGTGTTGTTTAAAGTTTAGAGTTTAATGTTTATGCGGCAGCTAAATTCTCAATTTTCAATTTAATGAGTCCTCCATTCTCAATTTGATAAAATCAAACATTCAAACAATCATCCTTATAGTACCCTATCTGATATACCTCTTTGGCACGCCTGCCCTCGTCATGCTCTTGGCCCGTCGCTGGAGCTGGATAGACAAGGTCAGCCCTATGGCTATGCTCTACGTGATTGGTCTTTTGGTAGCCAACCTCACTTCGTGGCTCCACAACAGCCAATTGCTCAACCTCAACAACATGGTGGGCAATATCTGCATCCCACTCGCCATCCCTCTCATGCTCATAGCCTGCAGCCTCTCGCAGTGGTCTACGGGCAAAGCCATCAAAGCCTTCCTTAGCGGCCTTGTGGCGGTGTTGCTCGTCACCATAGCAGGGTTCTTCCTCTTCCGTGGCACCAGCGACCCCCGCACCTTTGCCCAGGTCTGTGCCGTGGCCGTAGGCATCTACACCGGCGGCATCCCAAACATGGGAGCCATAGCCCAAGGCGTGGGGATGGACCCCAGCACCTACCTCTATGTCACCTCATACGACCTCATCATCACCGGCCTTTACCTCGTATTTGTCATCTGTTTCGGTCGTCCCTTTTTCCGCCGCCTGCTGGGCAGCGACACTACAACTCCTCCTGCCCCTTCCTCCCCAGTCTCCGACAGCCCATCACCCAACTGTTTCCAACGCCACTTCCTCAGCCCTCTTCTGGCACTTGTCATCGCCGTTGCCTCCTATCTACTTTCCACTCTCTTCCCCGACCACCTCTCCACCCCTCTGCTTATCCTCATCCTTACTACTCTTTCTATCGCGGCAACCTTCCTGCCTATCGTACGCAGAGTGAACCTCGACGCTCGGCAACACGACCGCCAACCCACCTCCTTCACGCTCGGCCTCTATTTCGTCTATCTCTTTTGTTTCACTATTGCCAATGCCTGTGACATACGTCAGATGAACCTTGCAGGTAGCCTGAATATCCTCTGGTACATACTCTTTGTCATCTTCGGCTCTCTGATACTGCAAATCCTTTTTTCCAAGTTGCTAAAACTCGATGGCGACACCACTCTCACCACTTCGGTGGCACTCATCAACTCCCCGCCTTTTGTGCCTCTAGTCGCAGCCTTGCTCAACAACAAGGAAGTCATCGTGCTGGGCATCACGATAGGGCTGCTCGGCTATATGCTTGGCAACTACCTAGGCATCGCCGTATTCTACCTCCTTGTCCCCGCCTAAAACACTCAACTATCATAAAAAATAGTAAACCTTATACTTATTTTTATCCTTATACAAAAAAAAGTTGTATTTTTGCCTTTTGAAAATAAATATACGTTATACAATAATATTCAATTTAAACTTATGAAAACCAAGTTTGTATCTCTTGTCATCATGGCTTCCATGCTGTTCGCTGGTTATGTCAATGCTGACAATGTAGACCTTCTTACTGCCAAACAGATCGGTGCCTACTACTTCAATGTCGCAACGGGTACCAAAGCTCCTGTCAATGCCGACAAACTGGAACTCGTCCAGCAATTCGACAACCCCACACTATGCATTCCTGCCCTCTACGCTTTCAACGTGGCCGACAACGGATTTGTCGTGGTCTCTGCATCCAACACTACCGATCCAGTCCTCGCCTATTCTCCCGAAGGCCGCCTCGACAACCTCAATCCCTCCTGCCGCTACATGCTGGAGAGTTATGCCAAACTCATTAGCCAAGACCAGACATTCAACGCCACCCAGACCGCTGAAGTAAAAGCCAAATGGGACGAACTTATTGACCAGACCTTCACCTGCGACCTCTCCAGCAAAGCCGTGCTCGTCAAGGCCAAATGGGGACAAGGTGACCCCGACCGTCCCTCCTACAACATCTTCTGCCCCCAGATTGGTGGCAAGCCTTGTTTAGTTGGCTGCGTCGCTACCGCTATGTCAATGATTATCCACTACTGGAAATATCCCCTCAAAGGCGGTAACGATCGTAGCTCTACTGCTACCACATCTTGGAACGACCAGACCATCCGCTACAAATTCCTCGTCGACTCCAACAAGTTCATCTTCGACAGCATGCCCAACCAGATTAATTATGGAAGCGCATGGAACAACAAACGCGCCTGCGGCAAACTCAGTTTTGCCTGCGGTGTTACCGTCAAGATGGGCTGGGGCATTGATGGCAGCGGTGCCTTCTCGCAAGACGTCCCCTCAGCCTTCTATAACTGGTTCAAATACTCTGAAGATGCCAAATACATCCTCCGTGCAAACTACAGCGATGCCCAATGGCTAAAAATTCTCCACACCGAAATCGACTCCAACTCCCGCCCGGTTTACTATAGCGCCTCCGACCCCGACCCCGGACATGGTTCCGACGCTGCTGGTCACGCCTTTGTTATTGCCGGTTCTTCTGCCTCCAGCCAGACCATGTTCTACATCCGCTGGGGATGGGAAGGTGGTTCCGACGGTTTCTTCACTCTTGCTCCTTCATCTGCCATCGGCTTTGCAGGCGGATATAGCTTCACCGACAGACATGGAATGGTCTACAATATCTTCCCCAAACAGGATCCCGTGGGCATCGAAGAGAACACCTCCTTCTCCTCCACTCCCGCATACCCCAACCCTGCCACCGACCACATGATGATTCCTGTCGACATGTCGCTCAACGCCTACCTCTCTGTCTTCAGCATCGACGGCAAGCTGATTGAGAACATAGTCATCCCCGCTGGCACTCACGAATACCGCCTCAACCTCGAAGGTTACACCCCTGGCACCTACATCTACCGTCTCAATGGTGAGGCTGTGAAATTCACTGTCCAATAAACCATCTCACGATACCTTATAAAAGAGAAGTCCCCACCACACTACTGTGTCGGGGACTTCTCTTTTTCTGTTACCCCAAATAGGTCATAAGGGTTTATGACAGGAAAGAAATTACTGATATGGCATAAACCCAAATCGGTCATTAGACCGACTTTTATATCCTTTCTCGCTTTTTAAGGTCTGTTTATGCCATATCAGCATTTCTTTCGGCATCTTGTCCACATCCCTGTCTCGCCGTAGCCCGCTACACCTTCGCCAGCGATGCGGCCAATCTGCTCGAAACAAATACTAATCTGCCATAAACCCTAATGACCGATTTGGGATAAACAGTCAAAAGGGGACTTCTATAAATCACCTCGAAGAGGTGTGACCATTAATAACACCGTACAAGCAATATACGGTGTCGCGACCGAATGGGAGCAACATCGTATATTGCGCAGTGCGGTGATAGTCAGAATGTAACCAAACTGCGTCTCGTAGAGACGCGACATTGAATAGATTGAAAAGTCGGCCTAATGACCGATTTGAGTTTATCCCAAATAGGAAAAAGGACAGGTTACAACCTGTAACGCAGATAAATGCCAAAAGCGATGTCCGTTGCCCGTTCATGCAAGTCGTAGTAGAATTCTGCGTCCAAACCTAACGAGAAGGCATCTGTATACTGATTTTCTAATCCCACCTTGGCGGTCAGCATCTTGCGCTCAGGCGCTACAAAGTCCTTCTTATGCCAACTCACACTTTGGAAAAGATAGCTCCCGCGAGGGGCGATAAATTGATTGCCGTACCAATAACCCACCTGCAACAACATCTTCCACTCCCCACGCCAATGCGGTCTATCTTCCAACGGGTCAATCGACCTACAACTTGACAGCGGAAAGTCGCACGATACCTGCGGCCACAAGCCCCATCCCTTGTCATACGACTGACACTTTCTAGGCGATATGTCCTGATAGAAGAACATGGGCAAATCCACCGCCACCGCGCTTTTCCTAGCGAGCGACACATTCAACCTCAGCCCCACATTCTCGTTAAACAGCGACTCGATACATGTGTCTAGTGCCGAAAACTGTCCTCCCCTGTGTGTACCAAGAAAACTGAACGGCATCGACAGCACCACCCCTTGCTGAGTGTTACGTGCCCATCCCCACAGCAGCAACTCGTTACTACTGCCCAAAGTAAAACGCTCCTGCGTCATCTGCCATGGCTCCAGCAGTTCCTCCCAATGCAGCCATGTGTCGGTGGTCAATCCTAACAACCCTGCAATCGGTATTTGGGCAAGTATTTGCATTCCCTCCTCATAATGGTCGTAGATATACCGTTCACGATCCAACATTGGCTCAAACAGACCATGAGTCAGAGTGCCATATAATGAGCCCATTACTATTCGGACATTACGATGAGGCATATACTCCAATCTCACCAAAGGTTTCCACTGTCGTATGCCGTCCGACCCTGCCACACCTGCCAGATGTACCCCGAAGGTCATCTGGGCATCTCTCCCAATCAGGTGCTTGGCATAAGGCGTTACGAAGAACCCTGTAGCCGTATAGCCTCTCGTATAGGGCAGCGAGAATTCAGCATCGCGCAGAAATGTGGCGGCATCAACCCCTATCAGCCACGAGTTCTGTCGCCCATAATTGCGTTGCCATGTCTTAGAGTAGGCACCTTCCTGTTCCAATGCGTCCGACCACTTGTCGGCTGGGTCGGTCAGCAATTCCAGTTCACGCTGCACTTGGTGCAAGCCGTCGGAATAGCGAATTACCAATAACGAATCAGGTGGCAAAGCGGTCGATACACGAAGCTCCTGCCCCATGCAAATGCCACTTAGTATAAACAAAAACAAGCTAATCAAACTTTTTTTCATATCGCGCAGTATTAATTATTTCACGCTGCAAATATACTCATTTTTTTCGACATGGTAACTTCATCAATCCTAAAGGGTAAATTTATCCCTTCCCAACCATACTTTTCGCTCTCTACGGTGATTGTATCGACAAAAGAAACAGAGACTACAACATGATTGCAACAAAATATCAACTTGAGAATATGACTTTTTTTTCATATCTTTGTAAACTCAATTCCACACCAAGTTAAACAATAAAACTTTACAACACAATCAATTAACAACACAAGCACACAACTTGTTTCCTCCCTAAATGATGAATCATGTACGATAACAGAGACAGAATAGATTTTGCCCACACGAACATCGGCAAACTATTTGCAAGCTTATTCTTTCCCACCTTGTTGGGTATGCTGTTCAGCATGGCTTTCATATTCACCGACGGCATATTTGTAGGCCACGGCATAGGGAGCCATGGACTGGCAGCCATCAACCTTGTCGGCCCCATGATGATGCTCATCAACGGCCTAGGCATGATGCTTGGAATGGGGGCTAGCGTAGTGGCAGCCATTCATCTGGCACACGGCAACATAAAGGCGGCCCGCATCAATGTGACCCAAGCGTTTGGCGCAGGGATCAGTTGTTCTCTGCTTATGGCTGTGTTATGCTATGTGTTCCCCCATGCAGTGCTCACCCTTCTGGGTGCCGAGGGAACACTCTATCCCTACGCCCTCGAGTACTACCTATGGTTTATGCCCACCTGCCTACTCAATATGGTGTCGGTCCTCGGCATGTTCGTTATTCGGCTTGACGGCTCGCCTCGCTATGCAATGATGTCGAACATACTACCCGCTATCGTAAACGGAGTGCTTGACTACCTCTTCATCTTCCCCATGCACATGGGATTGGTGGGTGCTTCGCTTGCCACCGACATCGGAGGACTGGTCGGGACCGGAATGGTAGTCTACTATATGTTTTATAAGACCACGACTCTGAAAATCTACCGTCTAAAGATGAGCCTTACCAGCCTGCGGCTTACACTGCGCAATCTCAGCTACATGGTGAAGGTGGGGCTGTCGGGATTTGTGGGCGAGATAGCCGTAGCGGTGATGATGCTGACAGGCAACTGGATGTTCAAACGTTATTTGGGTGAACATGGGGTGGCGGCATACAGTGTGTCGTGCTACCTCTTTCCCTTGGTGTACATGATTTATAATGCTGTGGCAGCCTCATCGCAGCCAATCATCAGTTTCAACCACGGTGCGGGTGAACAGAAACGGGTGCATCACACTTTGAGGTTCAGCCTAGTAGTGGCAATCGGCATGGGACTGCTGATGTTTCTCTTGATGTACTGTTTTGCTCCCACGGTGGTGTCATGCTTCCTCGACACGCAGGCACCCGCCTATCAGCTGGCAGCCGAAGGCCTACCCTATTACTCGATGGGCTTCTTTTTTATGGCTGTGAACATCTGTGTGGTGGGATACCTCCAAAGCGTGGAGCGGGCAGGGCTGGCAACCTTATACACCTTGATGAGAGGTGTGGTATTTTTGGTAGCAACTTTTATTATTCTACCCCGACTGTTCGGTGTCATGGGACTATGGCTGTCTGTGCCGGTGGCCGAAGCACTGACGACACTGCTGATTGCCGTCTTCGTGATAAAAAATAAGCCTGCCGCGCAATAATTCAGCATTTCACAATACTTAATATAAATAATTCTTATCATTTATAACATGTCATTTAAGAGCTCCAAACTATTGACAGGAAGCCTATTGTTCCTGTTTTTACTATCCATCATTCCTACTTATGCACAACCTGGCGGTGGTCCCGGAGGCGGCCCGGGAGGCTACGGACGCCCCCCTATGGGACGCCCCTCCTCAAGTGATCGCGAACGCATGCGCAAACAATGGGAATCACAACAGGCCATGGAGAAGGCACAGCAAGTGCGCCAAAAGAAGAATGTGCGCGAAGGAGACCTGTTCAAAGTGGTAGGTACGCTGCTTGACAGCACCAACAACGAGCCCATACCATATGTGAACGTCGCTGTCCTCGACGCCACTGACTCGACCATGGTGAAAGGCGGTATCACCGACCTAAACGGATATTTCGAAATTCAGAACATCCCACAGGGCGACATGCTGCTGCGCGTATCAGCCATCGGATATGCCAATATTTATTACCCCTTCACCGTGAACAACAACGTAGCGCTAGGAACTATCAAACTGAAGCCTGGAGCCACGACCCTGAAAGAGGTGAAAGTGACCGCATCGCGCCCCCTCTATGCCATGGACGGCGAAAAAATGATATATAATGTGGCGGACGACCCCACAATACAGACCGGAACGACAAGCGATGCCCTGCAGAACGCCCCGGGTGTGGAGGTGGACATCGAAGGCAACATTACGCTGCGCGGTGTGTCGAGTGTGGAGATTTGGGTGAACGACAAGCCGTCGAAACTGACGGAGGAGAACCTCAAAACTTACCTTGAAACCCTACCCGCCAACGCCCTCGACCGTATCGAGACTATCACCAACCCTTCAGCCAAATATGCCACTAGTGCCGAGGCTGTAATCAACATCATCACTTCCGCCTACATCAAAAGTAACCACTTTATCAGTTTCGGTGTGAACGGAGCCACCCAGCCCTTTGTGTCGCCCTGGATTTCCTATACATGGGCCAACGAGAAACTGTCGGTAAATCTCTACGCCAGCGGACGCTACAATTATGGCAAGAACGATGGTTGGAGCCGCACCACCTACCGCAAAAACAGTGCCGACAGCATAGCAGGACATTACGATACCACCGCCACTGAGAACTATTCGACCACAAGCAACAACCAGCGGTTGAACGGCAATATCTTCACCCGTGTGAGTTACGCCATCGACAGCATGACCGACCTAGACTTTATGGCACACTATAACTACAGCCACTCTACAAGTGCCAGCTACTTGGAACGTGGTCGCAACAATCTGCTGACATCGGAATTGTACAACTATTTCGACACCAATATGACCAAAGGTAATAGCGGATTTGGTATGGCCAGCATCGACTATACACACAAATTCGACAACAAAGGACACAACATCCGCGCCAGCATACACGAAAACCACAACAGCGGCAACAGCCAGAACGACTTCATCCGTCAATACACAAATGGTGTGGAATACACCATTGGGCAGAACTTCGACAAGTGCTACCTCGACAATTATTATACCAACGACCTGAGCGCAGACGTGCGTTACAACCGTCCGTTGAATGAGAGCACCGATTTGTCTTTCGGGCTAGGCTACGGATTGAAGAACACTTCACGCAAATATAACGTTTCCGACAGCGCGCACACCACCAACGTGAGAGACCTGCTGAGAAGCTATAACTTCGACGACACGGAGAATTCGCTAGAAGCCGACGCCGAATGGACTCACCGTTGGGGCAATTTCACATTGGAACTGGGTTTGGGAGCTCAGTATGAGCATATCGATTTCCGCTATTTCGGTAGCGAGGTCTACCCCTTCACCATCGACGACACCGCATGCAATTTCCTTACTTTCAGCCCGTCGATACACATGTCCTATCGTACCCGAAGCTTGCACAACTACAAGCTGAACTATTCGCTGCGTATGCGCCACCCTGGTGAGGAGAATCTCACCACCTACAAACGCTATTCGGTGGACAGCTACTCCATGGGCAACCGCAACCTGACCTACTCTTATACCCACAACGCCGAGATTGGTTGGAGCAAATACTTCATGTCATTTGGTAACGTAGGCTTGGAGGGTTACGCCCGGCTCAGCACCAACGAGATTAGCAGCCTCACCAGTTCTACCGACGAGGAAGACCCAATCCTAGACCGCATCGTGCAATTTACGGTGCCCTACAATATGGGGTCATCCTATCGCGTGGGTGGTACGGCCTTTGTCACTTTCCGTCCATCGGGTTTCCTCAATGTGCGCCTTTACACCAACATCTACGACTACGGCTACAGTTTCAAACATGAGGAAAGCGGCCTGCTACTAGAGAACCACAAAGTATCGTGGAGCACCCGACTGAATTGCTGGGTGAAACTGTTCGACAAATACCAAGTGTTTGCCTCTGCCAACTACTCTTCGCCCACTATCAGCCTCGCCGCCGAACGTAAGGCAAGATATTACCTCAACTGCGGTGTCCGTGCCGACTTCTTCAAACGCAAATTGTCGGCATACGTCAACGTGCAGGACATCTTCAACTGGGGTAAGACTATCGGCTCTGGCTCGAGCAACACCAACCCCTACCTACTGAGCGAAAGCAACAACTACACCCTCAACAGCCGCTATATCTCTGCCGGCATCACCCTCCGTTTCGGTAAGATGGAACTGGAGAACCGCTCGAAAGAAGGCTCTGAGGATGGCAGCACTAGCACTACAACAGAGTAAAGCCATGCGGTACCTTCTTCTTATTGCACTTTTGACAGCCCTGCCCCTCGGAATGTGGGGGCAGGTGCTGACTCCCGAGCAGCACTTTATCCCCGGACATTACGAATATCTTCATTCTTGGGACTATGCCGCTCCCGATGGCAATGGCACCATCCACTGCGACGAAACAGGCACACTTGACTTCTACGCTGACGGCACTTTTGCCGACACCGCTATGCAAAGGCAAGTACTTCGGATGAAAACTCCGGTCAAGACCGTCTGGAACCCGCAGTCGACCGACTCGGTGACACTTAGTACATTTCCCTTCGACTTTAAGTATTTCTGCCAAGGACGTTGGCGTGTTGAAGATGGGAAGTTCATGTTCTGCGAGTTTTCCGAAGGATTCGATATGCAGCTGATAAATGAAAAGGTGAATGGGTGGGTGACAGAGTATGCTGACCAGATTGAGAAGAAGACTCTGCCAAACTCCAGCCGCTGGTTCACTTTCGAAATTGAGCTCCTTGACGACACATGGTTCATCTGGACCTACACCTACCCCAACGGCCGCAAAGACTCGTGGGAAATGAAAAGAGCCGAACGTTAAGTATAAAGAAAAGGCTCTAGTTTGATATATGACTGATTATTCGACAACCTCGGAGAGGTTGAACTTTAGATGGGTTCTATTAATTCAAAAGTTGGGAGTTAAAGTGGGAGTTAAAATGGAAGTTAAAATGGACAATACTGTTGACGACCAAGCATTTGTCCAATTTAACTCCCTATTTAACTTCCTTTTTAACTCCATATTATTCAATTTATAGAAGTCCTCTTTAATAACACCGTACAAGCAATGTACAGTGTCGCGACCGAATGGGAGCAACATCGTATACTGTACGGTGTCGCGACCGAATGGGAGCGATACCGTATTTTCCGCAGTGCGGTGATAATCAATAAACAATAAACTGCGTCTCGAAGAGACGCGACCTAGAAACTATTTGGCAAAAATCAATCATACTTTGTACTAGAGAGAAGGAAAATAAGAAGCCCGCAATCAGATGGTTGCGGGCTTCTTTTGTTGTCCATCCAGGACTCGAACCTAGACTGGCTGATCCAGAGTCAGATGTGCTACCATTACACCAATGGACAATCACTTTTTTTCTCTCAAGAGAGGTTCCGTATTCCCCTCAAAAGCGGGTGCAAAAGTACTACTTTTTTCTCAATTGGCAAACTTTTTTTTGCAATTATTATTCTTCTCACTGATTGTCAAAGATATATTTTTACATCTTAGACTAAATAAATTCGCCAAATCAAGCCTTTGACGGCACAAAATATCCGTTTTTTTCGCTATTGAAGACTATATATTTGTTCCATGAGATGCCACTTGGAAGCCGAAGGAAGTGAGGGGTCGCACCCTTGATATTGGGACACGTAGGCCTCCCATTCAGCCTGACGGGGCAACGCAGCAAGACGCGCCATGTCGCGCTCCCAATCAAAGGTGTCGACCGTGTCGCATATCATAAACACTTTGTTCTGGTAACGGTATATCTGCATATCGAGGATACCCACTTCGCGTTGCCCAGCCTTCACCTCGGGCCATACATGGGCATGCACCTCTACATACTTCTGAATCAATACGGGGTCGTTGGCGAGCTCCAATGTCTGACAATATCTCTTCATAACTGTTTTTCCTTTCTGACTGAATACAATGCATATAATAGTACTACGACAAAGCACACGGCCGGGACAGCAAATGAGGTGTAGACAGAGCAGTTGTCGCTCAGCACACCCTGCAAGGGAGTCAGCAAGGCACCACCCAGAATGGCCATGATAAGCCCTGATGCTCCAATCTTGGCATCTCCTTCACGACCTCCACAATTGGGATTCTCCACATTTTCCAAGGCCAAGCCATAGATGGTTGGGAACATCAAGCTCATAAAGGCACTGATGAGGATTAAGAACGTGACGAGCAGCCAGCCTGTGCCGGCAGCAAAGATTACCACGAGTGTACACACCAACGACATTACAGCTCCAAATACCAAAAGCTTGGCTGGCGCGAAAAAACGCATTAGCCATGTGTAGAAGAACCTAGAAGCACAAAAACAAACAATAGCAACCAGATAGACGTTGGCAGCCTGAGCCTCAACAACTCCCAATTCCTGCATGACGATGCGAATGGTGAAACTCCACACGCCAATCTGTGCCCCGACATAAAAGAACTGAGCCCATACGCCATGACGGTAGCGATGATTGGCCCAAAGCCGCTTGAAGGTGGCCGACAAGGCATCACCACCGACAGGGGCCTGCGCATCGTCTCTGCCTTCAGGCATTTTCGACAAAAGCATCACCACCAAGACAACTAACAATACCAGCCCCAATGCCATATAGGTACCAGAAATAGAATAGAGCGTGATGTCTCTTAAAATAAATACTTTACTCATCATTATTCCCAAGATAGAGCCAATGGGGTTGAAAGCTTGGGCGATGTTGAGGCGACGAGTAGCCGTTTCAGGCGACCCCATGGAGAGAATGTAGGGGTTAGCTGTGGTTTCTAGCACCGAGCAGCCTCCCGCCATAATATAGATGGCCACCAAATAGAACGCATAGCTGGCCGTTTTAGCGGCCGGCATAAAGAGCATGGCTCCTGCCGCATAAAGGCAAAGCCCTAGCACCACACCGCTCCGATAGCTGTGCCTACGGATAAAGAGGGCTGCAGGCAACGCTAGGCAGAAGTAGGCCCCGTAGAAAGCGAACTGGATGAGCGTGGTCTGAGTATCGCTCATAGACATTATCTTCTTGAAGGCAGAGAGAAGCGTGTCGGTCATATTGTTGGCCAGTCCCCACAAAAGAAATAGGGAGGTGACCAATATGAACGGCTTTAGATATGACCTTGGAATAGGGCTATTATTATTCATAGTACCATTTTTTATATATAGTCTTTCCTCCGGATAGTAAGTCGGATGGCCTCCTTATCCTCGGCACAGAATTGTGACGCATCATTTACCACCAAAGCCAAGTAGCCGCCCCCACCCGCCCCAGGCATCTTCCAAGCCAGGACCTCTTGCATGGCAGCATAGCGGTCGATATACGCCTGCACCTCACCTTGAATCATCGCTGGGAACAGAGCTGTCTGGGCGTCGAACGAGGCTTTGTAAGCCTCAGCAAAAGCCGACAGATTGCATGACATGATAGCCTGCCAACATTGGTCGGCGGCTTGGGTCAAATTACGCACTTTGGGTTCGGTGATATCCTTCCCCTCTAGCACATTGCAGTCGGGACGACGCGGTGCCATCGGGATGAGGACTAAGTGCTGTTCCAGCCAAGAGAGGATCTGCTCGTTATTGCATGTCTCAATTTTTTCAGGCCAGAAATGATTGTCATAATAGTGGCGACAAAGCCCGGGAACACAGATGCCTATGGCATCCTGAGCCCCGCTGATGATGCCATCCTCGCGTTCGGGGCTATTCTCGAAACAGAAAACCAGCCTAGCCAACATTTCAGGGTCCATGTTGGGTAGCTGATAGGGCCATATACGTTTGATATGATTGCGGGTAGAAGTAGACAGGCCGCAACGCTCACGTATTTCGAAAGTGGGCAACAAAGATATGGTGATTGCCCAGCCGGGCGCATAGCAACTAACATAAGGTTGATCTATCCAAGTCCCCGCCAGGTCAAGTCGGGTGGGGAGTTGGCAGGTCTGAGCCTTCAGGTCGGTAGACGAACGACCCGTCAACCCTTGGTGGGGAACGCGTTCAAGCACCACATATTCAATACCACGTTCTTGGCAGAGCTGACGCTTCGCATCTGAGTCGCCATCACTATTCACCAACAGGATATCGGGCTTTACGATATCGAGAGTGGGGACAAAGTCAAGGATACCGCAGCCCTGATTGATATAGGCATCTTTTACATAACGAATGGCCTTCACCATGAAGAGCCGCTCCTGCTCGGGGTAGAGGGTTTTATGATTCTTATAGTGTAGAATAGTCTCGTCAGAGCCGATCCCCACATATAAGTCGCCATACTCGGCCGCTTGGCGGAAAAACTCTACATGGCCGCTGTGCAGCAAATCGTAACAGCCGCTGACAAATACCTTCTTGTTCATTTCTGCTGTTTTTTCCCTTCCATCTTGGCACGAGCCTTCTTCTCCCGCTCAATCCACTCCAACTCATTTATTGCCAGTGCAGCTTCCATAATCTCAGGAGTAGAGGGACGAGGATTCTGCCGCCAGCAATGCGACTCAAACTCCGCTATGGAGAGAGGATATTTTGACACCAAGTCTTGATAGTCGCGATGAATTTTGACGACAAAATCTTCCTGATGACGGTACACGTCATTCATAAATCCACGCCATACCCCTGCAAAATCGAATTTCAGGCAGAGCCAGCGCACGGTGAAGACCACCCATACCACAGCCAAAAGCATATACAAGGACCGGAGGAACAGAGTACGCTTCTGAAATCCCAATCCACAAGCAAACAGCATACTTGCAACAAATTCAACAGCAGCAAAGAGAGCTAATAACAGCAGCAGTTTGACCCAGTTTTTTCTAAGAATAGCTTTGTAGTTCATCTAGCAAGAAATGATTAATAATAAAATGAATATAAATAATAACGAAACAACTATAGATTTATTTCACTCTTCTAGCAAAAAAGCTAAATATAGATTCAACACCACAGTGCAACACTACATCTAGAGATCACTCAACCTATACTGGAGTGGATGTTGTGAAGTAAAAAAACAGGGGGCAATCGAGTTCCAATGATTTGGGGTTACTCACAGAGCACAAAAGTGACGACCCTCATAGCAGACCACAAGCCTCGCTGTAGGTCCAGTGTAGGTTCGCTGTAGGTTCGCTTCCAAAAGCGGAGAAAGGTCGACCTTTCGAAGGCGATACAGAGGACTTACATCAAGACAATAAATAACAATATGAATGGTATGCTCAAGTCTTAGTAAAACCACTTTTCTATTTACCCCAAGAAGCGATCTGTCCGATGTCAATTATCACAATACAAGGATTGCTGAGTAGTTACCGAATCCAAATGACATAGTTAAAAACCTATAAATGCATAGAAAAAAAGAAAAAAATTTGTTGAATGGAAAAAAGTTAGTATCTTTGCATCGAAGACATGTTGGGTAGGATTGTGTATATCACTTTGCTATTCAACATATTCGATTGAAAAATTAATTATTATTATTAACAAAAACTATTATCAAAAAAAAGGAAATGAAAGAAATGAACAACAAAAAAAACTACATCTCTCCTATGGTTGAGATTTTGAACGCTCGCGTTGAGAAAGGTTTTGCTGGTAGTACTACTCCTACTGGTATGGACGGTAATCCCGAGCCTATTCATGGTGAACACCAACTGAACGACTTCGATTAATCAAAGGAGAAGTAGTGCAGGGAGTACTAGAGATGAGAGCTTCCATAACTGAAGTATCCTATCTAGCACTCCCTTTAACTTGTAGAAACAAAGTAACATCAAAAATTATTAGTATGAAGAAGATTTTCATGTCTATCATTGCCGTTGCTACTATGACCATAGCAATGACCTCCTGCAACAAGGAAGAGAATGTCACTCCTGGTGATATTCCTTTTAACTTCGAGAATCCTGAGGTGCTCGAGCAAGTCAAGACCCACTTTATTGGATTCGACCAATTTTGGGATGAAGGCGACCTGATTAGCATCGTGGACGCAAACCGGAACAAGGCCTATTACAGCGCCGCTGTGAACTCCGACGGATCCGCTCACTTCACTTTTGCAAGACAGCTTAAAGGCAACACCATCGACCTGACCGGTAACATTGAGGGTGTTTACCCTGTTAGCATTGCTTCCGCTCCTGGCTATGTTTCTCTCCCCAGCCGTCAGTATTCCCAGGCCGGTGAAGTCAACGAGTTCCCCCTCTATGCCAATGGTCCTCTGGAAACCTTCCAATGGCGTAACCTTTGTGGTTGGTTCTCTCTCAAACTCACTGGTGATGCTGTTATCGACAGTATGTCTATTACCACTGACAAATATCTGAATGGTACTTTCAGTGTCAACATTGCTAACTTGAGCACCCCTCTGACCTACAAGGCTAATGGTGGTCATGGCACAAAGACCAACACCGTCAGATATGCTGAGCCTATCCAGCTCAATAGCGAAGTGAAGAGATTGAACATCTACCTCCCCGCTGGTACCTACAACACTTTCAAAGTCACTCTCTACTCCAATGGCAACACCTTTGTAGTATATAACAACAATAACCCCATTACTATCGACCGTTCTTGGGCTACTGCTACAACAAAGACTGCTAACACAACCGATTTCACCCCTGCCAACAATGTCCGTTACAATGTTGGTACTACCACAGAACCTCAATACGTGATCTTCTCTCAGGGCAACCTCGAGTTCCTCACCACCGGTCGCGAGTACTGGAGATTTGCTGACAACCAGTGGGGTTTCCGCGGTACTTACCAGTCCACCACCTCTTCCAGCCTCGACCGCGACCTGTTCGCATGGGGTGCTAATGGTTATCCTGTTGCTGGTCACAATGGCCATGGCAATGGTATCTCAATTTATAACAAGACTGCCCCCTACTTCTACGATGGCACCTCCCTTTCTGGCGTCAACGAGTGGGGTAACAACGTGATTGCCAATGGTGGCAACACCGCTTGGCGCACTCTTACCGCTACCGAGATGAACAACCTGCTTGCCAACTACACCAGCCAAATGGTCACCCTAAGCTTTGTTGGCAAGAGCGGTCTGCTTATCATCTCTGACCAATATACTGGCACAGTCGGTACCACAATCACCAAGGCCGAATGGAATGAGTTGGAGGCTGCTGGTTGCGTGTTCTTCCCTGTCGAAAGCTATCGTCAGGCCAACCGTACCATCGACAACACTGCTAGCTACTACTGGCTGAATGCTGCTGATGCCACTACCGCTTCTGCTCTCTGCGTCGGTACCACTGCTACCGTTGTCGCCGCTGACAAAGCCATCGGTGGTTTCGTCCGTCTAGTCAAAAATGTTGCCGCTCTCTAATCGACACATTTGATAACAAATAAAAGAGGTTCCCGTTCGGGAACCTCTTTTTTCACTTGATTGTACTACAAACAAAGAAAGGTTCCCAATCGGGAACCTTTTCTATTTGTAGTTAATTGTTTTATTAGCTCAAGTTTCTTAAAGCAAGAAACCAGCCTCCTCTTGAGAGGGGTCCGCCGTAAGGCGGGGGGTATGTTTTGCCTCTACCGCGCCAGCCATCCCCTCTCGTATGTTATATTGAATTTTTTGTATACCTTTGCAAAATAAATTGAAGGAGAAATTGTCCGGTCAGAAGCCAGACTCCTCTAAGTAGCGGATACTTTCGCATACTGTTCTTAAGATAAGGCGGCCGGACATTCTGTCCAAAGCAGCGATCAGTATCGAAGGAATCGGCATAGTCCGGCAATCCTGTATCCACAACGAGAGTATGCTTGGCGAGACCTTCTGTAAAACAACAAAATCATGGAATGCATCGGTATTGACGTATCAAAGAACTCATTGGAGGCCGCCATCGTCAGAAAGACAGGGGACTTCTCGGAGAAAGTATTGCGCAGCCACTCGTTTAATAACAATACGAAGGGGCTGGAGGGTCTATTGTCGTGGGCGGAGAGGACTGCCCTGTCGCCCGAAACCCTCTTCGTGATGGAGGCCACAGGCACGTACTACGAACTGGCCGCGGATTTCCTGTACAACGCAGGAATGTCGGTGGTGGTGGAACTGCCCAACAAAATCAAGAGTTTCGCCAAGTCACGGAATGTGAAGACGAAGACAGACAAGGTGGACGCGAAGGTGATAGCCGCCTACGGACTGCATTGTGCGACCCGCAGATGGAAACCCATGACGGAGAACCTGGCCCATATGCGCACCTACATCAGGCAGACCTGTTCGTTGATAAAGGAACGCACGGCATGTAAGAACCAACTCCACGCCTTGGAGCATTCGGCCAACACCCCGGAAATGCTGAAACGAGACCTCCTCGACCGCATTGAGACATTGACCAGATATATAGAGAAGTACCAGGGCGAGACTCTGAGGATTGCCGCAGAAGACGGTGAGTTCTACAGCAGGGCTGTCAAGGTGGCAAGCATCAAGGGGTGAGTCTGCTGACAGTCCTCGCTGTCCTGTGCGAGACCAACGGTTTTTCCCTGTGCACCAACGTCAGACAGGCTGTCAGCTATGCGGGACTTGACATCAGCCTAAACGATTCCGGCACCTTCAAGTCCAAGGGCAGAATATCTAAGCGCGGGAATGCCCGCATCAGGTATGCCCTATACCTTCCGGCAATCACCGCCAGCCACTATGGACCGGAAAGCATTAGAAAACTGTACTCCAGAGTTACCGACAGGCGTCCGGATGCCAAGAAAGTGGCCATAGTCGCTGCAGAGAGAAAACTGTATACTCTCATCTACACCCTCTGGAAAAAGAATGAGCCCTTCAAGGTTCTGTAGGGCTTTAGAAATACACAAGCTCCTACAGCCAAAAAGGACTCAATTGAGATTGCAAAGATACGATTTCTTTCTGAAATATGAGGATATTGCCGTCTGTAAAGAAAAAAAATATTTATACAAAAGCCTATAGACTAGTATCTTGGTATAAATAATATATTTTTTAACATAGTATCTTTAGAGGGGTACGCCGCTAGGCGGGGGGTATGTACGAGAACTGTAATAGACTCCCCCCTCAATAGAAGAAAAAAGCTTTCTACTCGATTGAATCCTTAATGCACTCCACGATATACCTTACATCGTCATCCGAGACATAAGGACCAGCAGGCAGACACATTCCAATCTTGAACAATGACTCACTAACTCCATTCTCATAGGCAGGAGCTGAACGATAAACAGGTTGCTTATGCATAGGTTTCCATAAGGGACGAGCCTCAATCTGGGCCGCATCCAGAGCCATTCGCAGTGCCTCCACATTCTCATTAGGCTGACAATCGGTTGTGGCAGAATCCACAGCATGTATAACACCTGCAGCTCCACCCACAGCACCAGTAATCACCTTCTTATATGCATTCTCCTGTCCCTTAATGCGAACTTCGGGATCTATGCACATCGTGCAGAGCCAATAGTTAGCATCATATTTCTCCGACGGGGCTTTCATCATTGTGATGCCGTTCACACCAGCCATTAACTCCTCATACAACTTCTGTACATGCTTGTGGTGACGCAAGTGGTCCTCCACCACGGTCATCTGCCCGCGTCCGATACCGGCACAGATATTGCTCATTCGATAATTATAGCCAATCGCCTCATGTTGATAATAAGGATACGCCTCACGTGCCTGGGTAGCATACCACATAATCTTATCAGCTGATGCTTTATCCGGGCATATAAGGGCACCACCGCCACTGGTAGTTATCATCTTATTGCCATTGAACGACAAGATACCATACTCACCGAATGTTCCAAGCACCTGCCCATTGAATCGAGAGCCGAATCCTTCGGCAGCGTCTTCAATCACAGGAATACCATATTTATTCCCAATCTCCATGATACGAACGATATCATAAGGCATGCCATAAAGGGCAACCGGAACTATAGCCTTAGGGTATTTCCCCGTCTTCTCCTTCCTGTCGATAATGGCTTTCTCCAACGACTCAGGATCCATATTCCAAGAGTCCTTCTCCGAGTCGATAAAAATAGGAGTTGCACCTAGATAAGTAATAGGATGAGAAGAAGCGCAGAAAGTGAAACTCTGCACACACACCTCGTCACCAGGCTTCACCCCACAGGCGATAAGAGCCAGATGCACTGCTGCCGTACCTGAAGACAGCGCTACCACCTTCTTATTTTCGCCGACGAACTGCTCCAAATCGGCTTCAAACCCGTTCACATTAGGGCCCAGAGGCACCACCCAATTGGTATCAAATGCCTCCTTTACATACTTCTGCTCCATGCCATTCTCCGACATGTGAGCCAGACAGAGATAAATTCTTTTACGTTCAGACATATAATGATAAATTAATTATTCTAACCTTGGTCCCCGTTCAAACAAAAATGCCCATACTGATTGCATCAGTGACTTAAACATAGACTGTTCAGAATACAATCTGAATTTCCATCCCGACTGCAATGTAGAGATTAATAACTGCCACCGAGTATGCCACCCATTCGAGAATTCAACATGCTGACAAGATGGGTGTAGAATCTCGCTTAGCAGCGCATCGTCAGCTTCATCATTTACTGGGCATTCAAATGGGATTGCAACACCACATACCATTTTTGCCACCTGTGAAATAGAATACGCGAATTTTAAAAGTTTATATTCTACGCATTTATTTATTACTTCTCCCCATAACTCTTCCCCATCGACCTGCTCATGTTTACTGAGCGTTTCTGGTGTATATGCACGCATAATCATAGCCCAATCACACACATGACGTAGTGTAATACCACCCTCATTCAAAAAATGGTTTTGCGCATGGGACAAGAAGAAAAGAATATTGAATAGAGCTGGTGGGGTATAAAAATCTGTACCTTCTATTTTTTCTAGACTTACGCCTGTCAATAACGAACGCAGGTACTTTTCATACTGTTTTTTCTTTTTCCCTCCTCGAATTGGTGAGCAGAACCGATGGTTTTCAACATATAGATCGCCAAAACTAAAAGATGAATCCTTATAATAACCTCTACTCACCTTCACACCAGTCTTCTCAACCAATTGATTACCCTTTTCCCATTCATCAAACAGAAAAGTATCCAAGTCACTACATGCTCTATGCAGTGGATTAGGGTACAGTCTAGCGTATGACAATCCTTTTAGTACTACAGGCTTTATGCCATTTGAACTCCAGAGAGCACTAAGGTTATGACCAGATTCCCATTTCTTCAGATTCATCTGTTCTACAACAAACTGCTGACCAATCCACTTATATTTCAACTCCTCATCAATACCCAGACTAGTTGACTGGGCAGAGATAACATCACTCCATGTCAAGGCAATAATGCCTTGTGCTACAGCCAAGTCATATACCTCACCCCAATTAACAACATTAGGCAAAGAAGACACATCTCCTTTGCCCAATGCTATTTGTATTAAATGGAATAATACTTTTTCCTCAATCTTTATCATACAGATGACTAGTCGTTATACTGTCATAAAAAAACGAGATATTAATGGGGTGAAATATGAACAACACCCTACGCAACGAGGTGGACATCTGAAATAACTGATTGCGTCCAACGACAAGAAAACACAAACCTTAATAACCGATTTGGGTTAAAGATATATTATAACGTAAACTTTAAACTATAAACTCTAAACTATAAACTTTAAACCCTAAACTCAAAACCACTATACTGGAAGGAAATATGTATCGGGGTGATTTGAATCGAATATTTCATTACAGTACATAACTGTCACCAAATTCTCAGTCTCACTTAGGTTAATAATATTGTGAGTATAGCCTGGCAACATGTGAACACACTGGATATTGTCACCTGAGACTTCAAATTCTATTATCTCATCAGAATCTATCTTACGCTCTTGAATCAATCCATGCCCTGCCACCACAATAAAGAACTCCCACTTCGTATTATGCCAATGCTGTCCTTTTGTAATCCCAGGCTTACTGATGTTGATAGACACCTGTCCACAATTGAGCGTATGGACCAATTCCGTGAAAGAGCCCCGGATGTCCACATTCATCTTCAATGGGAATGCCACCTTCTCCTTCGGCAAATATGAGAGATACGTGGAGTATAACTTCTTTGAGAACGAGCCACTCGGAATTTCTGGAATAGTCAGCGTCTTGGGCTGCTCAGCGAACTGGTGCAGCAAATCTACAATCTCACCTAGGGTTATCTTATGTGTAGTTGGTACATAGCAGTAACGTCCTTCCTCTTTGGGTATCACATCTAAGCCATCGAACTCGCAATGATGTTCACATCCTTCGAGACAAGCCAGCATCTCATCCACCAAATCATCAATATAGAGCAACTCCAACTCCACGGATGGGTCGTTCACCTGTATTGGCAAGTCGTTGGCAATGTTATTGCAGAATGTTGCGACAGCACTATTATAATTGGGCCTACACCACTTACCAAACAAATTCGGGAAACGATAGATGAGAACACGAGGTGTTAATGCGTTCCGCGTATCACATGTATTACACGTATCTTTATTATCCGAGCGACACTCGTGATATGTGGAGAGAAAACTACTTTCGTAATTCAAGAACAAATCTTCACCAGCCTTCTTGCTCCGCCCGTATTCACTATTGCCAAACCTGCCGGTCAACGAAGCCTGCTGAGAGCTACTGAGCATAACAGGGCACTTATTATTATGCTTCTTCAGTGTATCTAACAACAAAGAAGCAAATCCGAAATTACCCTGCATAAACTCCTCTTGGTTCTGAGGTCTGTTTACCCCTGCAAGATTAAATACAAAATCACAATCCCTGCAATAAGTGTCAAGTTCCTCTAGAGTACTATCAATGTCATACTCAAATACCGACTCTATCGACAAATCCGGATGGGTCTTATCCTTCCCCTCCTTAATGTTATTAAGCTGTGCACAAAGGTTCTTCCCCACGAACCCTTTGGCTCCCGTAACTAATATTTTCATTTATATTTCTTTTTTATCAAGAATTTGAGAATTAGAGTTTTTTCATCCAATGCTTGCACTTTGCCTGTGATGCCACTCATTGGGAAACCACTTATACTCCAAACTGATAGCACCAAAGTTCAGCAATAGACCTAACTTGTGATTGCTCACATGTAGGTAATTGATTATTTGAGATTCAAACTCTCCCACAATTTCAGACACTGCCTTTATCTCAACTCCTATCTTGTCAAAAACTAAGAAGTCGTAGAAGAAATCATGTTCAAGTTTCACTCCATGAAACATGAGCTCGATATGTTTCTCACGTTCATAGTCAATCTCTTTTTCTTTGAGAAGTACCTCGAAAGCGTCTTGATAGACTTTCTCCTTGAAACCGCAACCCATTTCACGATGCAATTGCATAGCAATTCCAAGAATTCTATTATTCTCTTCAGGGTATATCAATGCCATTTTGAAATAATTCTCAAATTCTATAATTCTTGATTAAAACTTCCTCCACACCATCTTATTCACAACCCCAACATAACTCTGAATAATCTTGACAACCTTCGTACTGACGTTTTCATCCACATAATCGGGTACAGGAATACCATCATCATGGTTGTTATTCATCTCCACCGCACAATCAACCGCTTGCAACAACGACTTCTCGTCGATACCAGCGATAAAGAAGCAGCCCTTATCTAAGGCCTCTGGTCGCTCCGTACTAGTACGGATGCAGACTGCCGGGAACGGATGCCCCACACTAGTGAAGAACGACGACTCCTCTGGCAGCGTACCGCTATCCGAAACCACAGCATACGCATTCATCTGAAGGCAGTTGTAGTCATGAAATCCCAACGGCTCATGCTGAATCACACGCGAATCTAGCTTAAATCCAGACGATTCCAAACGTTTGCGACTACGGGGATGACAACTATAAAGAATAGGCATATCATACTTCTCTGCCATCTTGTTGATTGCATTGAACAATGAAAGGAAGTTCTTCTCCGTGTCGATATTCTCTTCTCTGTGAGCAGAAAGAAGGATATACCTACCCTTCTTTAGTCCCAGTCGCTGATGTATGTCAGAAGCCTCTATCTCTGCCAAATTCTCATGCAACACCTCCGCCATAGGTGACCCTGTGACGTACGTGCGCTCTTTAGGAAGACCGCAATCTGCAAGATAACGACGGGCATGCTCACTATAAGCCATATTCACGTCGCTGATAATATCCACGATACGACGGTTCGTCTCCTCGGGAAGGCATTCGTCTTTACAGCGATTACCTGCCTCCATGTGGAAGATGGGAATGTGCAGGCGCTTTGCACCAATAACGCTGAGACAGCTATTCGTATCACCCAACACCAATACGGCATCTGGTTGAACCTCAACCATCAGCTGGTAACTCTTAGCGATGATGTTTCCCATTGTTTCACCGAGGTCGTTGCCCACTGCATCCATATATATATCGGGGTCTTTCAACTTAAGGTCTTTAAAGAAGACTCCATTTAAGTTATAATCATAATTCTGACCCGTATGAGCCAACAGACAGTCAAAATACTTGCGGCATTTATTAATCACCGCCGCCAGCCGAATAATCTCCGGCCGAGTACCTACTATGATAAGAAGCTTCAGCTTCCCATTATTCTTAAACTCTTTCATTTATAAAGTGTAATGTTTGTAGTGTAATGTTTATAGTTGTTTAATCAGTTGAAAGTTTATAGGAATTTTGCAGACCCGATAAAAGTCTTGCTTCCTCTCTAATTAACTCATCCATATTAATTCGGTCTTCTGTCGTAATGTAGCCAATATCTTCTGCAATCTCTATTTGCGATGATACCTCCATCAATGAACCATAAGCCATTTCTATGAAATGAGACTTCTCCTTTATCGAATAACGATTTATACCTTCAGCAATATTGGAAGTTATTGATACCGAAGCACGCCTTAACTGGACGCTCATAGCATACCGTTCTTCTGCAGGAAATTTCTTCAATAGCTTATACGTTCTCTTTACCACTTCTTTGGCTTTCTGATAAGCCATCAACTTCCTATACCCAAAAACTTCCATGCTTTCAACTATCAACTTTCAACTATCAAGAATTCAGAATTCCATCATATTTCCACGAACTACCTTACTCTAAACTTTAGAACTGACTTTAAACTTTCAACTATCAACTTTCAACTATTACTTAACGTTATTCCTCACTCCACTCAGCTCATTCTGAATATACTCCAGCGAAGCAATCTTCTCCTTCGTCTCTTCCAGATTCAGCCGCTTCGTGTTATTCGAGTTAAACTCCTCAATCGTCACCCGCTGGGTATCACCTTCTTTGAAGAACTTATCGTAATTCAAATCGCGGTTATCCGCCGGCACACGGTAAAAGTCACCCATATCCACGGCCTTCGCGCACTCCTCCTTGGTCAGAAGAGTCTCATACATCTTCTCCCCATGGCGGATACCAATAACGCGAATCTCCTCTTTCTTGCCCCCAAATAGTTCGCACACTGCCTCTGCCTGTGTTTGGATCGTGCAGGCCGGTGCCTTTTGGACCAGAATGTCTCCATTCTCACCATGCTCAAAAGCGAAAAGCACCAGGTCCACAGCCTCATCCAGCGACATGATAAAGCGAGTCATCGAAGGCTCTGTGAGAGTGATGGGGTTTCCGCTACGTATCTGGTCAATCCAGAGAGGGATGACCGAACCACGCGAACACATCACATTGCCGTAGCGGGTGCAGCAAATCTTGGTGTTGCCGCTATAGCGGCTCTTCGCCACCGCCACCTTCTCCTCAATAGCCTTAGTGATACCCATAGCGTTGATAGGATAGGCAGCTTTATCCGTGGAGAGACAGATGACAGACTTCACTCCGCTCTCGATAGCGGCAGTGAGGACGTTATCCGTCCCGATGACGTTAGTACGCACAGCCTCCATAGGAAAGAACTCGCACGACGGCACCTGCTTTAGGGCCGCAGCATGGAAGATATAGTCCGTTCCCGGCATCGCCGAGCGGCAACTCTCTAGGGAGCGCACATCACCAATGTAAAATTTAATTTTATGTGCCACATCAGGATACTTCGCCTGATACTCATGGCGCATATCATCCTGTTTCTTCTCATCTCGCGAAAAAATGCGGATTTCACCAATATCGGTTTTCAGAAACCTACGTAACACTGCATTACCGAAGGAACCTGTTCCTCCAGTAATCATTAATACTTTGCCTTTAAATATGGACATACACTTTAATATTATTATCAATTTAACCTTTATTATCTATCTACTTCCAATCTTTTCAATTTTTTCCCATCATGTTGCTGGGTTGATATCCATCAATACTGATATCAAAACCAATTGAAACTTCTTTTTTAGCTTTATCTGCTTTTCATATGAACAAAAAAACACCTCAATTAACAATCTACTATAAAATGTGATGCATCAATTGAAAGACAAACACATGTATGCATCTTTCCAATTGCAAATACTCAGTGTTATAACAATTCTATATGATACTTCATTTTATCACTTTGGCGGGCACCCCTACAGCTTTAGAATAACCTGATATCGGCTTTGTCACCACCGCACCAGCACCGATTATACACCATTCACCTATTTCAATACATGGAATCACGGATGCACCAACTCCAACTAATGTACCTGCACCCACATGAACCTGTCCACACAAGGAAGCATGGGGTGCTATGTGGCAGAAATCACCCACAACACATTCATGATCCACTGATGCACCAGTATTAATGATGCAGTGTTTACCTATAACAGCATCTGCATTGATTATAGCTCCGGGCATCACCACAGTTCCTTCTCCTATTTGAGCTGATGGGGAAACAATTGCTGTAGGGTGAATGGCTTTCGTAAACTGACAAATGAGCTTCTCGACGATTTTCATCCTCGTCTTATTGATACCTATACTAACTATCATTGGCGATAATCCATGAGCTTGACTAAACACCTGCTTTCCACAATAATGTGAAAGATTAGGGTTATCATCTATAAAGGCTTCCACAGAATCACCTTGCGCTTCTACAATATCTTTTATCACTTTTCCGTGACCGCTTGCTCCATAAAGATACATGGTACTAATTATTTATTTCCTTTAAATACTTCCATTGTCGCTGCTGTAGCAGAATTTATATCTTTTCTCATCATGACATTCATGAGAGTAATAAGGACAACTCTAATATCTGTCCATAGGGTACAATGGTCCACATACCACACATCGAGTTTGAATTTCTCTGTCCAACTAATCGCATTCCGCCCGTGGCACTGCGCCCAACCACTGATACCAGGACGCACTTCATGTCGGCGTTTTTGCTCTGCACTATATAAAGGCAAATATTGCACCAGCAAAGGCCTTGGCCCAATCAACGACATGTCGCCCTTAAAAACATTTATAAGTTGTGGCAATTCATCTATAGAGGTGCTCCGCACAAACTTACCAACTTTAGTCAACCGCTGAGCATCAGGCAACAAATTCCCCTCAGTATCGCGCTCATCAGTCATCGTCTTAAACTTGATAACTTTGAATATCTTCTCATCTTTGCCCGGCCGTTCTTGGAAGAAGAAAGCACCAGCACCCTTATTGGCGAAATGCAAGAAGATCGCAATAATAATCAACAGCCAACCGATGAGCAACAAGGCTACGCCCGATATAAGAATGTCAAAAAGACGTTTGAAAAAATGCTTATACATATTGATAGCTTAGAGGTTAGAGTTTAAAGTTAATAGTGAAATCCGTGTGACAAAATACCCACTCAAACTTTAGCTTGCAAACCCGTGTGATACATGTGATATGCGGAGCCGAACAATTTAGAAGTAGGGTGTATTAATAAATGTGCCGAAGGCACAATCTCTCAATAACGTTGCAAAAGATGAGAGCAGAGTAAGTTCCACTTGCTTTGCCAAGATGTAACTACGTCTCGTAGAGACCCCGCATATAATGGGGTCGCGAACGAATGGGAGCAACTCCTTCTTATGTGAGGGGTGTTATAAATCAACAGCACAATGCGTCTCGGAGAGATGAGTTCTCAAGCTGACATCATCTAACCTTATTTTTACCTATCACTTAAGGAAATAATATCTCCATTTGAGTTATTTCCCCTATTTGAAAATCGATTGACTCTCCGAGGCACTTATAACAATAATTCACCTCTTGAGTTGTCCTAATCGAATTACGCTTCGAAAGGTAATTCTTACCGTCAACACAACTGACCACATCTATCTCTTCCTTTGTAAAGTGTCCTTTTATGTACCCCACTAAACTGCGTTGTGCGGCCCCTAAACTTTTCTTTGGCTCAAAATAACAGATCTGAGCCTCTTTCACACGCTTTCCTCTATGGCCTATAACCTTTACTGCACATACCTCCTCCTTATCAACCACAACAAACCTTTTCAGGCTTGTGAGTATCAGCCATTTGAAATAATCTGGAATACATACATCATCCACACCCTCATTCTGAACACCTTCAGCCTTGTCATCGACGACGAACGGCTTTCTCATGTCCAACATTTTGAATATATTCCGCCACATACCGGTCACCGAATTCAACCGATAGCGAATCATACCCTGATAGTACATCCACCCAAAGCCTTGTGCAGATGTGATGAGATTCTGATCATTAAAGCCTACTACCAAATCTATACCTTGATGTTCACAATCTTCCTCTAGCACCTTTAATAACCCCACCCACATGTCCTGAGTGTCATATCCTTCCTGGACAAACAAAACATGCGTGCAACCACCGACAGAAGTCTTCCCATCACATTGGATCGGCATTCTTTCTACCGCCACGCAAGACACTAACCTATCTCCGTCAAAAGCACAAGCTAAGACGGCCTTCCCCAGTGGATTCTGCTCGAACCGTAGTCTGAACCACATCTCTGACACGTCAACTCTAAGACCCGTTGCAGCAGTTCCATCATGGATCGCTTTAATATAACGATCATCCACACCGAATTGGAAAGCCCTGTATTCCATAGCAAAGCAATTATATGACGATTAGAAATAAAGTGTAACTATACCCACGATCATTAGACCAACAAATAATGACAACCCATCTTTAAACTCTAAACTTTAAACCGTAAACAGTAAACTATAACCTGTAACCAATAAACTCTAAACTTTACCGGAAGTGCTTCATAATAGCATTATAAGTATGCTCAACCGTGTAATTGTTCAAGAGAAACAAGTATCCTGCCTCGCCCATTTCCTTGATTTCCGATACAAGCATTCTATCAACGCATCTTGAAAAGACGTTCACATCGTTACTAGGACACCAGTAACCGTAGCCATTTGCCTCTGCGATACTGCCTGTATCACAATTTGGGTCTGTTGCAGCGATGATAGGCTTCTTCTCAATAAGATAAGAAAGCAGACGAGATGGGTAATTCGGAATAGTGAAACGGTAATCCAAGAATATCAATCCGATATCACACCCTCGCACCAGCTGGTCATAATCCTCCTTTGGCAATCGACGGAATACCGATACACTTTTCGGCTGCTTTGCTTTATGCCAACTCTCCAATTTTGTGTACTCCGTTCCATCACCCACCACAACAAAATGGCAATCTTCGCGGCTAGCATTCGCATCAAGGCACTGTATCAAGAACGGAATCCCCTGTGGCTTCCCTAGGTTTCCACCATAGATGAAAACCGGTTTATCTACTGGAAGCCCATACTTCTTTCTTATATCTATACATGCATAGGTTGAATTAGTAGCATTCATGTTCGAAATAGACACCTCTGCTGAGTCTGCGCTTTCAGCGGTTTCTGCGAGACAACCATCTGCGTTCTCAGCACTTTCTGTGAGCGGTACCGCAACACTATTCGGTGCCACCTCCGCTCTATCGGATGTAATCTCTGGATTATGTTCCAGCAAATACTTTACATTCGCCGGACTCATACAACCGATATGGTCTGAAATGGCATACAACTGTTTCTCCTTTTTGCGGAAAAACTTATACAGCATTCCTTTCAATCCAGTGGCGCTCATCATGCCTATGTCGACGGCGTTCTGTGGAAAGATATCCTTCAGCAGCAAATATGTCTTTGCTGCTGGATTAGTCGATTTCAAGTACTCTATCACCTTAGGGAACGTGATAGGTGGTGTTGAATAGAGAATAAGGTCTACTTTAATATTAGCCAGATGCTTTTTTATCGCCTGTTTGAACTGTGTCTCAACTAACACCTGACCAATACCTTTCTCTATTACATTTGTCTTCTGCAGATTCAATGTTCGCACAGCTAAAACATGCACTCCGCCAGTTTCATACAGGTGAGTACTCTCACCTGTGCGACGTTCCCGTGGCGACACTATGTAAACCTCATGCCTTTCATCACGAAACTTTCGCATAAGGTCACTATAAATGCCATGAGAGTCCACATCCTTGAGGGTGACCATGGTGAGGAAGATAATGTTCATTTACTCATTAGTTTTTCAACCACCAATAATTATGAAACCAAAGCATACAGTTTCCCATAAAAAACATCTCTGCGTTTCTCTAAAACAGAAGCTTCGTATTGCAAACTTCTTTCGTAGTTCTCTTTACTAGTCTGCTCATACAATTGGGAATTTATTGTAAACTCCTCTATACGTTTTGCCAAGGTTTGAATATCATAATAATCAACTAAAAAAGGAGATGAAACCAATTCGGGGTTGCCAGAAACAGGGGTTGTAATGCATGGCAGCCCCTTGGACATTGCCTCTATAATAACTCGAGGCAGACCTTCTGCCATAGTAGGCATAACATACATATCTGCATCCGTAAGAAAAGAATCCAATTCTTTTCGATTTAAAAAACCAACAAACTCAACCATCTTATCAACTCCTAACTGCTGTGCATAAGCATTAAGTCGGGTTACACCATCTTGATAATTTTTTCCAGCAAACCTAACTTTTACAGCAACATCCTTTTCTTTCAATATTTTTAAGGCTTCGATAATCTGGTTATATCCTTTTCTTCCATTGAAGGCAACTTGATTTGACGTATGCGCTATTATAAATGGTTGATGGTTTGGGTATGTTTTCGCATTTCCAAAAAAAGTCTTATCTAAAGCTAACGATGAATAGTGTGAAGAGAATGATTGTGGCTTGTTGCTAAAATAATGCTGTTGTAAGTAGTGCTCCGTAACACAAGACACTCCGTCAGCACTTGCACACATGCGGCGCATATCGTCATCAATTTTCTTCCATATCTGAGCATTGAGACCTTTACTTCCACGCCATGCATCTTCCGCGTCAAATACCACCTCACAGGCGTATGGAAGACCTTTCTTCATCACCTTTTTCCCAACTCGCATAGCTATAGTGGAAGGTATGCGAAGTACTGCTGCATCACATCCTTCAGTTATATGTCGCAACACATTCCCAACTCTAAAATAAACTTTTGCATATTGTTGTGGCCCATGGAATTCTGGAATAGCAACGTATTCAATTCTCGAATCGACATCAAGTGGAATTCGCTCTTGTTTCATCGGCTTATCGACTTCGCAACGTGTAACCAAACGAAGTTTATCAAACACCCGTAGATAACGTTGATAGAAATCCATCTTTTCTTGGCTCGCAGCATAATAACGCCCGTCGTTCAGAAATATAGAATCATCACAAGACAATAATAGCTTTGCCATAACCTCAAATTAATTCATTGGAAAACCCATTTAACGGTTCGATATAATAATGGTAATCAAAGGATTTATTATTATCCCTCACTTGTTTTTTTAGCGTTACCATTTGTTCTGAAGACAACGTAAGGACTTTCTCCCTCAATAATCGATACAAGCTTTCTTCTTTGTGGTTTTCTACAACAAAACCCGTTTTACCATCAATTAGATATTTTCCCAAATCACTTGTCAGATTTGCGATAACTGGTGTGCAAGCCGTCATAGATTCTGAGAACTTAGTTGGAAAACCAGCATTAGACTTGCGGTTTGGCTCTCGCAGTAACACCATGAAATCAGAAAGGGAATAGAAAGCAGGAATTAAATCTTGAGAAACCCGACCCAGAAATTGAATATTATCGCTTAAATTAGAATTGTGTAAGAGGTGATGAAATTGAGTTAGGTATTTTTCTCGTTTAATGCCTAAAATGAGAAAACGCAGGTTAAATCCCTCTTCAATAAAACGTTGAAAAACATTAACAGCAGTGTGGAGAAGGTCTTTTCGGCTTGGATTGCCTGCATAAATAAAAGTGATTCCATCAAACCGGCCAGCCATTTTTTCGGCACATTCCTTATCCACATGCCATTTAGCTTCTGACGCATCGCAAGTGGCCGGAATAATGATATTATGAGATGTGCTATAAAAATGGTCAAGATAACTGCTTATTACAATTTTGTTTTTAACCAGTTTCTGGGTGAAAAACATATTGAAAGCGTATTGAACCCAATCCGTGCATTTCAGCTCAGAGTAGGAATACCATTCCGTTATGTCATTTATTAGTTTGATATTATGTTTTCTAGTGAATCTCAACAACCACTGAGTTATACTTCCATTGTAGGTGATAATAGCACCAATGTCAGATGCTTTTTGTTTTATTATAGCTTTTGTTTTGTTCCCTCGAGTGAGCTTTGACTTGACTTTGTCAACAAAACCACCTTGGGGATCCAACTCATTGGTGATGACGTAATCAAAACCATAGACACGGTATTTGCCATCTGGGCAGAGGTCTTTTTCGCAATACCGTCCGCCCCAGCTAATAAAACTGACTGTATGCCCACCTTCGTGTAAAGCTTTGGCGACATTAAGAACCCTTGCAGCTGCTGCATCGTAATTGGGTAATCTGAACGCACCGATATAGTATATATGCATTTCTAATAGTTTGATAGAACGAATATTGATGGGTCTTATCCATATACTATCGAACCTGTATGGCTAAAGACCTATATTTTTCAATTTCATACATGGCAGTGTAACCAGAAATCAGATTTTGACTATATACGACTTCTCCCAGTCTTGAATTTAGACCCAATCGAATCTTTGGGAGACATCCCTAACAACGATTTCACTAGATCGTGTAAATAATCATTCATAAAAAATAGAACACGTTTTCTCTCCATCGTTGGCAAATATTTATACCTCCACCTGATTTGCTTATAATGAGACCAACGCTTGAACATTTCTTTATATTTCGGACTTTGAATATATGTTGGATGACGGAGATTCTCATCTAGTATCAACTGAAGGGCGGATTGAATATCCTTACTTTCAAATTCAAAAAACTTATATCTTGACAAATCAAAAGATAATGCCCATTCTGCCAACTCCACAAACAACATGTAAGACCGTGACAAGTCAAACTTAAATATTATACTTTTTATTTCATCCATGATATCCGCATTTATTGTCTTTAAAACCATTCCAAAGTCAATAATACTCTTAATCTTGATAGGATCATTTTGCGGATTATTTAAATGGGCAAGTAAATGCATTAAAAGATACACGACAAGACTCTTGGAAGGCAATACATAATAACCATCTTCTGTTCTGACACAACTATTCAATGTAGACTCAAGATAATCTTCTACTTTTCTCTGTAACGGTGTACCCATATCAATCAACCATATATGATTCTCCACCTGAATACCACCTTTATTATAGACATAATGTTTCTCTGCCAGATTGACATCTCCATCTAATAATAATCTATTGCCTTTCTCATAGTCTCCAAATAGATAAATATCAATATCACAAGACAAACGTGAACTCGGTTTTGGATAATACTCAGAAAGACTTATTCCTTTAAGCAGCAACAATTTCATGTCATTATTGTCACATACTTTTATCATATTGTCAAGAAATTCCTGCTGACGGAAATACTGGGATGTTTGTTCTTGAGCAGATAACCCCCAACTAATAAACTGCTGGCGAGGGATTTGACCATTCTCTGACAGGCTAAATATCCCGTCATATACCCATCCTAACAAACCATGCTCTAAAGCCATATCCATCATCTTATCCCAATCAATAATTTCATTGTTAGGAATTACAGGTTCACGCTCAAACACTGCTGATCGAACAAACTCAAGCATTATTTCAACCAACGTATTATCCGTCTTCGTTAGCATAGACTAATATCACAAATTACTTATAATCAAGACATATAGTATACCTAATCATTTTGCTGATACTATATTAAAGCATATATTTGATGCAAAATTGTCTCATTGTCGTATCGGAAATGAGATAGATTCTCTTTCAACCTCAACAGCTTCACCCGATCTTTAATAAGCGATACTATAATTTGTGGTACTTGTTCGATCGGAACAGAATAACCATTAACATCATTTTCAACAAACTCTTTTGCCGATCCGAAATCTGTACATACTATCGGGGTGTGAAGAATTTTCGCCTCATTAATCACGTATGGGCATGCCTCTGATACAGAAGTGTTCACTAACAAATCAGCATTTGCTATATAAGGATATGGATTACTCAGTTCCCCCAAAAGCGACACAACATGGCTTACTTCATATTTGTCTATATTTTGTAACAACATATTGTATTCTTCATTAGTGCCTTTAGGTCCTATTACATACCATTGTATATCACAATCTTCATCAACAACTTTTCGAGCCAATTCTGGAATAGCAGACAGTCGTTTTACGGGATCTATGCGCCCGATGGAGATAATATTAAACTTGTTTTTATCAAATGGAACGTCCAATGACTGAACTGATTTTGTTTTCATCATTTCCGCATCCAAAACATTGTAAATGGAATATGTGCTTTCGTGCAGCTCAGGAAAAAAATGAAGAAATGAAGACCTTGTATAATCAGAAACACATACTATAGATTTCAATGCATAATATATCTTTTTCTCATTTTTTTTATGATTTAATTGATAGTAACTAGCGTAATCACAATGAATCCAGCCTATCTTATTAGGGTGGTTCATACATGCCACGAATTCTGTTGGTACGCCTTCACTATAAGCTATAACTGCATCATAGCGTTTCCTTTTCGATAAATTATTGGAAACTTTATAAAACACTCTTTGTTGGAAACGATATTTTGTGACCTTGTTTACTATCTTTGTCAGCAGACTTGCTATTCTATTCCAACCACGCTGTTTCTCAAAACGAGCTAATGAGGCATTAAGAATCCTATTGCATGACAACAAATTACAATTATTAAGCTCTCCCTTGTATAAACCTTGGTGAACCATTGCAAACACATCCACATCATATAATCTCGTATCATATTGATTCAAAAAGTTCTGCAACGAACGCATGATACCACCTGTACCAAGACTAGTGACAATAAACAGAATATTTTTTTTCATAGACTACCAACTACCTATCAAACTATGATAATACATATGACTCCAGCTTGAACTCCGCATCCAAACGACAAACATCCCATACACTGATACTGCCGTTGCCAATAGGGCAATAGATACTCTAAAAAAATCGCCTTTTTTATATTGAGATACAAGAAGACAGACTGAGGCAATAAAAAACATATTATAGATAAGGTTTCCTCGCATCGATAATGTACCAATAAATGCAAGACCGCAATATAACAAACCGACTCTCATAATGGAATTAGCCTTGTCTGATAATTGGAATCTTTTTTGGTACATCGTATAAAAAAAAGAAAAAAGGAAAATTGTCATAGCCAATAAATTCAACCACCCTCTATGAACATTTTTTTCACTTGCTACATATGTCTCATACCTTTCAAAATAAGCTACCACAAATCTGGTTAGGACATTATACAACGACGTCATTGATGCTGCCAATAATACCACTAATACTACACACCAAATAATGATTTCTCGTTTTGAGATAGGATTAGGACGCCCTACCAAATAAACAATAGGTAAGAAAAACAATGCAGAAGTATGTATATATGATAAAACAACTGTAACTATGGCAAATGGTATTATCTTTCTTTTTTGAACAAAAACAAAACTAAGAAGAAAACAACATGTCATAATTCCATGCCTAATACCCACCAGATTCCCATGGATATTATATTGTGGATTCAATAGTAACAAAATAAATGCAAACCAAACATAATTACGTGGTACATAATTATATAAAAACACACCAATTGATAGGCATAACAAAAATGAAGTAAAGATTAGCAACGTTCTGTATGTCGGTAATATCATACATAACAATTGAAACCCCAACTCTGAATGCATTCCTGAATCCAGTTTAGCATTCGACCAATGCATACTTTCAAATATCAACTCATATACAGAATAATCATTTCCAAAATTCACACGTAACGCACCAAACAAAAAAATGGGAAACAATGACCAAAATAGCTTTATCTTATACTGTTTATCAGTTTCACCTGGCAATGTCCACTGAATCAAAAGTGTAAGAAAACAAACAAAATAATAAGCATTCATATATTGGCAATTTGTTTAATCTTATTTATAACAAATTGAGAAATAGCATGATGATAAAGTCTTCCGATTATTGGATAGTAATATCCATACCCATCTACCACACATATTCCATTATAAAAATTAATGGTATGAATTCCTAAATTATATTTATAGGATTCTGCAGTGATTATAAAGTCTTTATCTTCCACCATTGGCACATTTAATGACTGTATCTTCATAATGGATAACGCAGACCCATATCTTTCTACACAATCTTGAGCTGGGCGATACAATTGACCATCCGAATAAAAGAACGCTCCTCCTGGCCGAGCACAAGACCTGTCTTTCTGAGCAGGAGAATCTACAACCATAGTATATTGTCCCATAAGTGAAGCCGAATGAAATAACAAGACATCCTCAAATAGTGCAGGATACTTCGTTGCTAATAAATAATACTCATCCCCTTTTTTTACAAGTGTGGCATCACCCAAGTTTTCTTCAAGAATACATACTGGAGCAATCAATCTATGATTTATTGCATCATACTCATATATATTTAATTTACCTGATGCTCCATTTTCTGGACACACATAAACTTTATTATTCTGTCGTATGATTTGTGGGTAAGACAGATGAGTCTGCGATTCCAACAATAAATACCTTTGTTTCAACCACTTGGATTTTCTATCCAGAACTAGCTCACATAGGACACCTTTTGGATGGTCTATAGGGCACTCTTCTACAAAAACGACAATCTCTTCTTCAGTTACTTTTAAGATAAACGGATCTGCAAACCAACGGTCTTTGTATGAATGTTTCATCCAATGAATTTTATTCAAAGCCTTTCTAGCCACAAAATCCTCTGGCGTTTGCTCACAAAAGCCAATATTCCAATTTTGATTATATTTTATCTTTTGAAACACATTCATTTCCCATCAAACCTTTCTTTTTTCAAGGTGTTAAATCCGATTCCAAAGATGTGTCCTTGATAAAAAGTACCGAGATCTTCAAAACCACTCTTGAACTGCACCTTAAAAGCAGGAGTGTTACCTTCTAGTACAATGGCTATAACCCGGTTTTTCCCTGCCTCATATATTTTCATAATACGGTAATTGTTCATTTGGGAGTGCAGGCCACGTCCACGTGCAATGGGATCGCAATAAGAATCTTCCAAATAACCTTCGTTCGGAGCCAAATAAACTGGTTTGGTTTCAATTGACATTCCCATCCTATGCAGCGACACCCATGTTGAATAGATTAGTCTACCACTTTCTATAATTCCGTATGCCTTGTATGTTTTGTCTTTGCAGCGCTGCCTGTATATCTCCATCTTCTTTCCTTTAAACACGCACGGATCTCCTTTTAGAAAATCGTCATAGGTCAATTCCCTAACGTCCAAATCAAAACCTTTCAATAGTTCATTGGTTCTATCAATATTGATGTTCAAACGCAAATAATGAGCTTTATGCCAATATGTATGAAGTATTCTGTATTGAAAGAAAATAAATACTCGTTTGATGTTATACTCTTTATTTCTCGTTCTCATAATCAGTATAATCTACTATGACAATAAACAAAACGATATATACTATAGAAATATTGTTTCCACAATTTGTTATAATAAGTCCATTCTCCATTATATCCGACTGGTCTTCCTCCCGAATAACTCTTAGCTACATATATATTATCCATATTGTCAGCACTGGGAGATATTCGACCATAGTCAAACTTATCAAATCCGTTCTCTTTATAAAAATGGAAAATACTTTCTTGTATCAAATATGCTGCCCCTACAGAAATAGCCTCATCCGAATTTGCAGCGTAAACATCATATACTAAGTTAGAATTAGTATAGCTTATCCTTCCACAAATGTTCTTACCTTCACCGTTTTCAATGAAAAACAAATGATAATTACCTTCTAGCAAAGTCATGATCCTCTCAGCTGTTAGTGTGAACCCCAATTTTTTCCTTTCTTTTAATTCACCAAACAATCTCACAAAATCCTTCGCATCATCTTTGGAAGGAACATCTTTTACGACAAATTTACAACCATGCTCTATAGCCTTTTTTACATTCCTTCGCCAGTTGCGGTGAAAACTGAAGGGTTGCTGCAACTCCATTATCATTGACATTGGACAGAGATGCAATCCCAGGGGGCGAATCAAACCTGCCCGACGAATGCCCACCTCAAAAGTTGGGTCATATTCATCCACATCAGATACCCATATAGCATCGTACCCATCTTCAACCATACCTTTAAAGAGATTCTTCACATGATCTGAAGTAAGAGTCTTTGACTTGGATATGCCATCAATTATCAATCTTCTTCCCAGTATTTTTTTTTGGGAAAACTGACCGATACAGGCGATATGGGGCTCTGTTTCAGAATCAACGAAAAATAAAGACTCATTCGGCAAATCACCATAAGCATGTTCAATCCATTCTTTACTTTGGTTGAATGGAATGGTATCTAGTTTTTCTTGAATCTGAAAAAAAAGTGTTCTACTTATTTGCATAAATATAAAGTGTTAACATGCATATTTTAACAATCATACGTTTTTCTTATTTATTAAAGACCTTACTGATACAAAATGGGGAAAACATGATGACTGATTTGTTGTATTTCTGCTTGAAATTATCTTAAATAAAGATTTCTTAAAGGTTGTTTTGTCTATCTTTTTACTATAGACTCGATGTTGCTACACTCCAAAATTTATCACTTTTTACTGTAACTCTTTTCTTTGGGTACTGCTTTATCACCCGATGGAGCGTTCGACATCTTTGAGCTCCACTATCTAGAACTAGTAAACTTGTCGGTGGCAACAATATTACTACTTCATGCCTCACCCTACTCTCCTACAAATAATCCCTTTATACTAGAGACCCGTAACCTGCTTTTCTCCGGCTTAATACCTATTTCTCAATCTGTATTCGAAAAAGATTGAGATAAAAACTATTAAGAATGGGCAACGACAAGAAAGAAGACTGACCCTAATGTGAGAAGGAATAATTTGGCAACTTTACTATATTACAATTTGAGCCGGCAGAAGGAATCGCACCCCCATCTGCTACATACTACGTAGCCGCTCTACAATTAAGCTACACCGGCTTGTACTTTTATGGATAACGATGACTCAAATATCTTTCATCTTTGTTATCTGGATAACCCCTTTGATTATAGTATTTTTCCATTTGAGCCGGCAGAAGGAATCGCACCCCCATCTGCTACATACTACGTAGCCGCTCTACAATTAAGCTACACCAGCTTGCACTTTTATGGATAACGATGACTCAAATATCATTCATCTTTGTTATCTGGATACCCCCTTTGACTATAGTATTTTTCCATTTGAGCCGGCAGAAGGAATCGCACCCCCATCTGCTACATACTACGTAGCCGCTCTACAATTAAGCTACACCGGCTTGTACTTTTACGAATAATGAATCAGATTTTATTAATAGCCCTGAAACCCTAGATGATACAGTCTATCAATAATGCTGTGACACAAATCAGATAATTCACTATTACGGTGAAATCTGTAGCAAGATAAGGAAACTCTATAGTCTATAACTGCAAAAACAACTACTAAGAACTTGACAATGACAAGATGGAAAAGTAAATATAATCACCGAAGTGGGAAGTTGCTACACCTCAATCGCTTTCTCCAAATAACCTAAGCGGATAATCTGTTTTGTCGTTTTCTAGCTCATTAACGAATATCCCTATCCCTTTTTATACAGACATTTATCTAGTCGATAAGACTGTCTTAGTATACTACCGCGATTATTTATGCTAGAACGACGAACAGAAGTATACAGATATTCTCCACCGCAGGACTCAAACTTCGCCCTACAGAACCTCACCTTCAAAGTATCCATAACAAAACTTCACATGCCCCTATTTATACATGTTCTTTTGCTTCAAATAAGTTGTACCATCCGAAATAATTCCGACAAAATCAGCTGAATATATAATTTGGACATCCTTAAGATGGGGTCTATTAATTCGTTTTTAAGAGCTGTATCATCAACACCCTAAGATATAATTTCCCAATATACCACACACTGCAAGTTCGGGGTTATTAAAAATTTGCCTCACTGAAGCAACTTATAGAGAATTCACTTAATACAATACTTCGGAAATATTTGATTTATATGTTTGATATACAATAATTTATTTATACTTTTTTAACTTTAAAAATTTGGTCAAGTAGCTGAAAATGAGTATCTTTGTAGATATTTTCAAGTAAGCACAAAAACACCGCATTTTTCAGCCCGCTCAACCAGTTTTCAGACGTCTGCCAGATGGCTTTAAAGGCCATTCCGGGCTTAAACAAGGCATTCAGGAACTTTTTAACTAACACGCTGCTTATGTTTGCTCTGCTGCCAAGAAAAGTGAACATCACACAGCTCGAAATCTACGGAAATTACTGTGAAAAGACCTATCGGTCAGGGTTTTTGAAGCATTTCGATTGGGTCGTTTTCAACCTTGAGCTCAGCAACCGCCTTTGGGGAGCCGGCTGCAGGAAGGCTATCGCCATCGACCCGAGCTATATCTCCTAGTCGGGCAAGCACACTCAGGGCATTGGCAGATTCTGGTCGGGCTGCGCCCAGCAGGTAAAACACGGCCTTGAGATTCTCGGGATAGGCCTTATTGACATCGACAAGAAGGATTGCCTTTCGCTAAAGGCCGTGCAGACCCCCTCTCCAAAGTCCCTGGCCGATTGTGGCGTCTCTTTGGTCAGATGGTACCTCACCTGTATTCTCAACCTCCGCGACAGGCTCGTCCAGGTGTCCCGCTACATTGTGGCCGACGCCTATTTCTCCGTGTCGGACTTCGCCAACGGCCTTGAGGAAAACGGATTCCATCTGGTCAGCCGTTTCCGCAGCGACGCGGCTCTCTTGTATCTCTATAACGGCGAACGCACAGGGAAAAAGGGTCGCCCGAAGACATACGACGGAAAGATCAACTTCAGAGAGCTGGACCCCGACAAGGTGACGAGGGTCGACCTGTTCCCCGACGAGGGTGACTTCTTTACGACCATTGCCTATTCCAAGTCCCTCAAGAGGAATGTGCGCCTGGTAGTGTTCATGCCCGCCGAAGGTAAGCCGATACTCTATTTCTCCACCGACACGGACATGTCCGCTAAAAATGTTGTGGAGTTCTACCGCACTCGCTTCCAGATTGAGTTTTGCTACCGTGACGGCAAGCAGTTCCCTGGCCTCTGCGACTGCCAGGCCCGCGACTTCGCCAAGCTGGATTTCGCTTTCAACTCCTCGCTAACAGCCGTCAATGTGGCAAAGGTCGTCGTCAGACAAAACTACCCACGTCTCTCCATCGCAAACCTCAAGTCCTTGTTATACAACTGCTACCTGACTAAAAGATTTTTTGCCATGTCTGGTTTCAGACCTAACATGTCCTTAAATGCCAAAATTTTCAAAGAACTATATGATATTGCGGCTTGCGCCGCTTGATTTGTTAAAATTTT
>JAEEGL015401003.1_pt1 | contig 47626 bp, 45 predicted proteins | sample 9134231 | NCBI WGS metagenome assembly JAEEGL01 (sample SAMN16246548, study PRJNA631951) | gut metagenome | biome: gut microbiome; feature: rumen; material: fiber-attached | host: Bos | place: Iran: Karaj | collected 2018-10 | reverse complement strand
TTACAAGAAGAATCAACGACCTTACGGAACACCTCAAGAGCCACAAGAACGATCACCACTCAAGAAGAGGTCTACTTAAGATGGTTGGTCACAGACGTAACCTTCTTGCTTAGCTCAAGAAGAAGGATATCAACAGATACCGTGCTATCGTAGAAAAGCTCGGTCTGCGTAAGTAATCTTGCTTATAAAGGCAGTGGGGTATTTGTACCCTTCTGCCTTTACGTCTATCAGAGTGCAGGGATTAGAAGTCAGAGGCAAGGGGCAGATCGTTTATTTCTGACCTTTACCTCTAACTTCTAAAAGCTCTCCTCTGAAATATTTTATAAACAATGGAGGCAAATCTGATGTTTGAAAACTACAGAACTTTTGAAACAACGTATGCCGGCAGACCTCTTATCGTTGAGACCGGAAAGACTTGCGGCCTTTCAAACGGTTCATGCTGGGTAAGATACGGTGAGACCGTTGTAATGGCAAACGTTACAGCAAGTGCAAAGCCAAGAGAAGGCGTTGACTTCTTCCCCCTCTCTGTTGACTACGAGGAGAGACTTTACTCGGTAGGAAGGATTCCGGGTTCTTTCACAAAGCGTGAGGGCAAGCCCTCTGAGAAGGCTATCCTTACTTCACGCTGCGTTGACAGACCTATCCGTCCCCTCTTCCCGAAGGATATGAGAAACGATGTTTCTGTTGTTATGACTGTTCTCGCTGTAGAGCCCGATAACTCTCCCGAAATCGCAGGCATGATCGCTACTTCTGTTGCGATATCCATTTCCGATATTCCTTGGAACGGACCTATCGCAGGCATTAACGTTGGTCTTGTTGACGGTGAGATAGTTCTCAATCCGACTCTCGAACAGAGAGCTAAGACAGACCTTAACCTTACTGTTGCAGGTACAGCTGAAAAGATCGTTATGATCGAGGCAGGTGCTAATGAGGTTCCCGAGGATACAATGCTCGAGGCTATTCTCAAGGGTCATGAAGAGATCAAGAAGATGGTTGCATTTATCAGCGATATACGTGCTCAGATCGGTAAGCCGAAGTTTGAATTCGAGTCAATGGAAGTTGACCATGATATGTTTGACGCTATCGAAGCTTTTGCTTCTGATCGTGTAAAGTTTGCTCTTGATACAAACGACAAGAATGTTCGCGACGAGAGACTTGCTCCTATCGTTGATGATATCCATGCAAACTTTGATGAAAAGTACCCGGAGCAGATTCCTATGATCGACGAGTGCATCTACAAACTTCAGAAGAAGATCGTTCGTGCATGGTTGTACGAAGGCAAGCGTGTTGACGGACGCGGAATCGACGAGATCCGTCCTCTTGCTGCTGAAGTTGGCATCCTCCCTCGTGTTCACGGTTCCGGTCTCTTTACAAGAGGTCAGACTCAGGTACTTACGGTTTGTACACTCGGCCCTGTCAGCGACTGCCAGAAGATAGACGGTCTTGACGAGGAGGACTCAAAGAGATATATGCACCAGTACAACTTCCCGAGTTATTCTGTTGGTGAAACAAAGCCAAGCAGAGGTCCTGGACGTCGTGAGATCGGTCATGGTGCTCTTGCTGAAAGAGCTCTTGCTCCTGTAATTCCTTCTGTTGAGGAATTCCCCTATGCTCTCCGTCTTGTTTCGGAAGTTCTTTCTTCAAACGGTTCTACATCACAGGGCTCTATCTGCGGTTCAACTCTTGCTCTTATGGATGCAGGTGTTCCGATAAAGGCTCCTGTTGCAGGTATTTCATGCGGACTTATCACTCTTCCCGACAGCGATGACTTTATGACTATGGTCGATATCCAGGGCCTTGAGGATTTCTTCGGTGACATGGATTTCAAGGTAGGCGGTACACATAAGGGTATCACTGCTATACAGGTAGATATCAAGGTTGACGGTCTTACTCCCGCTATCATCAAACAGGCGTTTGAAAAGACAAGAAAGGCTCGTATCTATATTCTTGACGAGATCATGCTTAAGGCTATTCCGGAGAGCAGACCTACTGTTAACAAGTATGCTCCCAAGATGATACAGACAAAAATCCCTGTTGATAAGATCCGTGAAGTTATCGGACAGGGCGGTAAGGTTATCCAGAAGATCTCCGCAGACTGTGATGTCAAGATCGATATCAGTGATGACGGAAATGTATTTATCAGCGGCGTTGATGCTGATAACGCTAACAAGGCTCTCCAGATAATCAATACTATCGCTAACGACCCAGAGGTCGGTGCTATCTACAAGGGCAAGGTAGTAAGGATAATGGACTTCGGTGCATTCGTTGAAATTGCTCCGGGTAAGGATGGACTTGTTCATATCTCAAAACTTGATAAGCAGAGAGTTGAAAAGGTTGAGGATGTTGTTTCCATCGGTGACGAGATCGTTGTAAAGGTTACAGAGATAGATCGTCAGGGCAGAATCAATCTTTCACGTAAGGACGCTCTTGCTGAGATCGAAGCTAAAAGACAGAGCTGATTAAAACTAAAAAGGCAGTCGTATTAGGCTGCCTTTTTTATAATATGTATTAAAAAAGGGCTCCTTTTTCTGGAGCCCTTAATTTTATGGTTCTGCTTCGATAACACTGCCTGCTTCAAGGCTTTTCTTGCAGTCGATGTATCTCTGATTTGTACTTCCGCGGAACTTTATTTCCCAATCCTTCTGTTCAAGGATAAATGGTCCGTCAATAAGTATATCAGTGACACCGAGCAGGTCATTCCAGTGGTTTTCACTGCGCTCCTCGTAGAGCTTCTCGAACGTATAGCCCGTATACGTTACGATATTTAGTCCAAGCTTCTTTATCTCATTGCCGAGAGAAGCAAGTGCTTCTGCCTGACAGAAAGGCTCTCCCCCGCTGAATGTCACGCCGTCCAGCAATGGATTGCTCTTTATTTTTTCAAGCAGTTCTTCTGTGTCTGCGACAGTGCCGCCGTTGAAATCGTGTGTCTGCGGATTATGGCACCCTTTGCAGTTATGAGGGCACCCCTGAACAAATACTGTATATCTTATTCCCGGACCGTCAACGATAGAATCGTTAACAGTTCCGGCAATTCTTAGTTTCATTTTATCACCTTATACATCATGCTTTACTCGGTCATGTTCCTCTGCACGCTTACCGTTATTGAAACGGTCGAGAGTACCTACAAGATAGCCTGTTATGCGGCGTATCCTGTCAAATGCTACATTGTCGGAATGCTCTTTCCTGCCGCAGCACGGACATGTTTCACCGATTATACCCGTATATCCGCAGCATGGATCGCGGTCAACAGGGTGGTTTATAGCACCATAGCCGATGCCTGATTCCTTCATACAGCGTACTATCTTCTCAAATGCGCTGAGGTTCTCGAGCGGGTCACCATCAAGTTCGATATAGCTGATATGACCTGCATTGGTAAGCTCGTGGTAGGGAGCCTCTATCTTGATCTTCTCAAATGCGCTGATAGGATAATAAACAGGCACATGGAATGAGTTTGTATAATAGTCTCTGTCGGTAACTCCTTCGATAATACCATACTTTTTAGCGTCCATACGTACAAAGCGTCCTGAGAGTCCCTCTGCCGGAGTAGCAAGAAGCGAGAAGTTAAGACCTGTACGCTTTGACTCTTCGTCAAGTCTTTTTCTCATTGATGAGATGATCTCAAGACCGAGCTCTCTTGCTTCTTCGCTTTCGCCGTGATGTGCGCCTATAAGAGCCTTAAGGGTTTCTGCAAGTCCGATAAATCCGACTGAAAGTGTACCATGCTTAAGTACCTCTCCGACTGTATCATCTGGACCGAGCTTATCAGAGTCGATCCATATTCCCTGTCCCATAAGGAAAGGATAGTTCCTTACTCTCTTCTGGGACTGGATATTGAATCTGTGCATAAGCTGATCAATAACGAGCTCCATTTTTTCCTCGAGCATATCGAAGAAAAGACCTACATTATGATCTGCTTTTATAGCAAGACGTGGAAGATTTATTGAAGTGAAACTGAGGTTTCCGCGTCCTGTAACGATCTCTCTTGAAGGATCGTAATTATTTCCTATTACACGTGTACGACATCCCATATAAGCGATCTCACTGTCAGGATTGCCCTCCTTATAATACTGGAGATTATATGGAGCATCTATAAATGAGAAATTCGGGAACAGTCTCTTTGCGGATACTCTGCATGCAAGCTTGAAAAGATCATAGTTTGGATCGGTGGGGTTATAGTTTATACCCTCTTTGATCTTGAATATGTGTATCGGGAAAATAGGAGTTTCACCGTTTCCAAGACCTGCCTCCTGAGCGAGAAGGACGTTCTTTATTACCATTCTTCCCTCGGGAGAAATATCCGTACCGTAATTTATTGAGCTGAAAGGAGTCTGAGCACCTGCACGGCTGTTCATGGTGTTGAGGTTGTGGATGAGTGCTTCCATAGCCTGATAAGTAGCTCTGTCTGTTTCCTTTTCAGCGTTTCTTGTTGCGAAAGCCTGAATTTTCTCAGCAGTATCCTTATCTGTGTACTTGAGAAGCATTTCCATTTCCTTTTCCTTGTAGCCGTTATCGTTTGCAAGGGCAGGCTTCAGATCGTATTTTTCAGTTAATTCTTTCTTTATCTCGTCGATTACCTCGGTCTCATTTTCTACTCCGCCTATAAGTGATAATGCTCTTGCAACATTTTGTCTGTATCTTGCGGCATATGTCTTTTTTACGCCGTCTGCCATAGCATAATCAAATGTGGGGATACTCTGACCGCCGTGCTGATCGTTCTGATTGGACTGTATAGCTATACATGCAAGAGCCGAATAGCTTGCGATATCATTTGGCTCTCTTAAAAAGCCGTGTCCTGTGGAGAAGCCGTTAGTGAAAAGCTTCTTTAGGTCGATCTGTGTACATGTAGTTGTCAGCGTATAGAAATCGAGGTCATGTATATGAATATCGCCCTCGCGGTGAGCCTTTGCATGTGCAGGCTCAAGGACGTACATCTCATAGTATTCCTTTGCTGATACCGAACCGTATTTGAGCATGGTACCCATAGCGGTGTCGCCGTCTATATTGGCGTTCTCGCGCTTTATATCACTGTCTTTTGCAGGACTGAAGGTAAGCTCGTTAAGTACGCACATCAGATTGGTCTTCATCTCACGTGAGCGTGTACGCTCGTAACGATAAAGAATATAAGCCTTTGCTGTTTTAGCGTGACCTTTTTCGATAAGAACTTTTTCTACTAGATCCTGTATTTCTTCAACAGTTGGAGTTTTTCCGGGATTCTGTTCCTCATATAGTCTGCAAACTTCTACTGCAGCATCCATAGCAACATTAAAATCAGTGCCGCCTCTGGCTTGTGCAGCTTTAAATATAGCATTTGCAATTTTTTCAATATTAAAAGGAACTTTTCGTCCGTCTCTTTTAATAATGTGGATTATCATTTTCTATACCATACCTCCAAACACAATATATAGTGTCTGTCTTTCAAATGTTCTTATACTATTATATATAATTATCTTTGATATGTCAATGTAGCATATGCACAATCTGGCTGTGCTATATGCGAAATGATTTGTGATATATATGCATAAAACGTTTAAAAAACAAGCTTTCAGCGATATTTCGCTGTTTAAAAGGCGTCTACAAAATGTAAAAGTCCAAACACTATATATAGTGTTTGGACTAAAAATTATACTGTGTGACAAAGTATGTAATCGGCTATCTTTTTGAAGGCTTTTTCTGTAAGGTCACCTGTCTCGGGAGAAATAAATTCCTCCGAAATAGTTCCGTCAACATTTTTCAGAGCGGTGTTCAAATCCAGGCAAAAAACTCCTGTCATATTAGCTATTGTCAGAAGTTTGGTGTTGAATTCGTTTACCATATTGTTTGTTACCTTGCCACCGTTCTCAGCTACAGGAGGAAGTTGCAATAAATATATATCTGCCGAGGTAAGATATCCTCTGACATTTTTTACGAATTCCATGTAATTCGATGTCATGTCCTCGATAGACGATGTACCTATATCACTTCCGAGCATTATATATACCTTTTCAGGTTTTTTTGCCTGAAGTATCTCGTAGGCTGTTTTTGTACCGTATGTGGACTCAATAGTAACAGTGTTACAGCCTGCTGCGTTGAGAGCTTCGCTTCCGATAACATCTTTAAAGCTAGTGCATTTTTCTATACCAAGGAGCGTTTTATCCGTTATCAGACAGCAGGTATCGAAATACGATGAACTTTTTGCTTCTGACTGAGGTATAGGATTGGTGAGCTTATTTGAAGTTTTACTGTCCGGCTTTTTTTCGGTATCATCTGTACTGGTTTCGGCAGATTTGACGGAGTGCTCCTCTACTACTACCTTGTCGAATTCCTCTGCCCAGAAATTCTTGTTGATATTGGCAGCTACCATGTATATTGCAAAACAGCCTATAAATGAGAGCATAAAAATAAAGATCAGTCCCCATATACTGAATCTAATCTTGGGTCTGCCGCGTTTTTTATCTGAAATTCTTGTAATACTTTTCTTTTTTGCCATGCTTTCTCCCCGCTCATAATGAGCTGCCGTGTTTATGGTGAACGGCGAACCGGATTGTCATACAATATATATTATACCCCTTTTCGAGAATATTTGCAATAGATTTCAATTATTTTACCGACATTAAAATTTTTATTTTCTATGGTCTTGAATTTCAAAGTAAAAAGGACTATAATATTACTATAATCGCTTTAGGAGGGATCAACTTTGTTTCATTGCGGCAAACCCATGATAAAGGGGGTATTCAAGATCGAGCAGCGCGGCATACCTTCAAAACATTCGTCTTTTGTGTATCCTGTTTCAACATTCTATGATAATGACACTATGGTTTGTGAAGTTCCGGCGGAAAAGACGCTTGGGTACTACTGCTCAGAATGCGGAATGCTTATCGGAGTATTTCCCGTCACTCACCCAACAGGATTTGTCGGTGAGTTTAATAAGGATATCGATGAGAACATAGACAAGCTTCCTAAAAAGATATGCAGCGAATGTGGTGCGGAGATAGATGTCGATTATCCGAGATGCCCTTTCTGCGGTCATATATTTGAAGCGATATGAAACTATCCCATGCTTTGCAGGAAATATACATAATGGAGGTTATTTTATGAATTACAAAGAAAGCTTTATTAAGTTCATGGTTGACAGTGGTGTTCTTACATTCGGAGAATTCACTCTTAAGAGCGGAAGACAGGCGCCTTATTTTATAAACTGCGGCAACTATAAAACAGGAGCTCAGCTCGCTAAGCTCGGTGAGTACTACGCTGAGTGCATAAAAACAAACGATATACCTGTAGATACACTTTTCGGACCTGCATATAAAGGAATTCCGTTAGCTGTTTCAGCTGTAGTTGCTCTCAGCAATAAATACGGTATCGATGTATCATACTGCTTTGACAGAAAGGAAGCCAAGGATCATGGCGAGGGAGGTATGTTTGTCGGAAAGCAGCTTAGAGACGGTGAAAGAGTTGTTATAATTGATGATGTTATGACTTCGGGAAAGGCTCTCCGCGAGTCTATGCCAAAGCTTATGACAGCTGCTGACGTTAATGTTACAGGTATGGTCATTACTGTAGACCGTATGGAAAAAGGCACAGGTGAGCTTTCAGCTGTACAGGAAGTAAAGCGTGATTTTGGCGTTATCGTATATCCTATCGTTACAATGGAGGATATTATAGAAGCAATGAAGAACGATATCGTTCCCGGCAAGGAATACCTCGATAAAATGCTTGAGTACAGAGAAAAGTATGGTGTAAAATAATAAAATTAAGCGCTTCCATTGCGGAAGCGCTTTTTATATTACTTGAAAAGAATTATCAGGAATTGTTCTACAAGAACAACGGAAATGAGAGCAACAGGATAGGTTGATGCATATGCAGATGCTACATTTTCCGTGCCTGCTGTACTTATAAGTGTTCCAAGAGCGGGTGTTGAAGTCATTCCTCCTGTAATAGAGCCAAGATTGTTGAGCAGACTGAGCTTCAGAACATATTTAGCAAAGAGATAACCGATTATCATCGGAATTATTGTCATTACCATGCCGTATACAAAATAAACCGGTTTGAAGTATTTGACAAATTCTGATCCGCCGTAAACACCCGAACCAATAAGGAACAGCATAAGTCCGAGCTCACGAAGCACTTTAAGAGTTGTATCTTTCGGCATTAGCTTGATCTTGCCGATACGACCGAAGTGACCGAATATAAGACATACTATTAAGCAGCCGCCAGTTGTGGACAGCGAAAAGTTATTGAATTTAAAAGAACCAAGAACAACTCCCAGAACCGCTGCAAGTGCAAAAGGCATAAGTCCGAAGCTATCCATCTCAATGAGTTTCTCTGTTGATTTCATCTGCTTGCTCTTCTTCTCTTTTACGGTAAGAAGTTCTCTTTCCTTCGACATATCAGCTTTGAGCATTTTGGGGATAAGTTGAACAAAGAGGACAACTCCAACAACTCCAAAGATATAGGCAATACCGGAGCCGATAGCAACTATCTGTTCAAGATCGGAACCCGCAGCTTCCTTTGCCGCTGAAAGGCCGGGTGTACTGGTAAGCGCCCCTGAAAGGATACCTGACATAAGCGCGGTAAATTGACTGTTGCTGAGATCTGTAAAATTCCTGCCGATAAATATGCAGCCTGTGCATACAAGCCCTGCGCTGAAAATTATAATTATTGCAAGCGCAACAAATGATTTGAAGTTCTTTTTGAAGTTGCTGAAAAAATTAGGACCTGCTATAAATCCGACTGCTGAAACAAACAATATAAGTCCGAGATTATCGACTATTTTCAATGAATTCTTAACAAAATCTGGATTCATCTCAACTGAAAGTTTATCATAGAATAATCCGCCATAAACAAGTGCGATAATAAATACGCCTGCTGTTCCGAGGGATACACCCTTAATGGTGATTCTGCCAAGAATATAACCAACAGCTGCTATAGCCATTACCGAAATAAGCAGGAAGGCAACACCTTTAATGGTGAGTATACCGTTAAAAAATTCCATTTTTTATCACTTAACTTTCTTTATAGTATACATATTTACGGGACGTCTTTTATGACGTCCCATTGTTTTGTTATTTTTTTCTTGCATAGTGTGGAAGTAGCATTGGTGAAGCTGTTCCGCTTGCAGCACCTGCTGCTTCGAGTTCCTTGTTGAACTTCTCTATATGTGCAAGTGTGAGCTTTGCAGGAGCTGCTGTTTCCTTTGCTCTTGCAGCAGCATAGATACCTGCATTTCTGCCGAATACGATAACATCAAGAAGTGAGTTGCCCATGAGACGGTTCCTTCCATGTATACCGCCTGCAACCTCGCCTGCTGCATAAAGGTTCTCAACGCCTGTAGCGCAGTCATCTGATATCTCAAGTCCGCCGTTCTGGTAGTGAAGTGTGGGATATACGAGGATAGGTTCCTTACGGATATCTATGCCATATTTGCCGAACATTCTCATCATGGCAGGTATACGCTTTTCGATAGTTCCCTCGCCGTTCTTGTATTCTATCATAGGAGTATCGAGCCATACAGCTTTTCCGAGTGACGTCTCAATACCCTTGTTACGCTCCGTACATTCGCGAATGATAGAAGCCGCTGTAACGTCTCGGGTTTCGAGGGGATGCATGAAAACATCACCGTCGATATTTATCAGCTTTGCGCCGAGCGAACGTACCTTTTCGGTAACGAGTGCGCCGAATATCTGCTCGGGATAGCCTGTGCCCGTTGGGTGATACTGCAAAGTATCAGCGTAAAGAAGCTTAGCACCTACTCTGTAGCCGAGGATAAGTCCGTCAGCAGTTGCACCGTAATGGTTTGAAGTCGGGAAACCTTGGTAATGCAGTCGTCCTGCACCGCCTGTTGCAATAATGACTGTCTTGGCTTTTGCTACAAGAAGCTCTTTGGTCTCCATGTTCATAAGAACTGCGCCCGCTGCTTTGCCGTTTTCATCAAGGATTATCTCCACAGCAGCTGTAAAATCAACTACAGGGATACCTCTGTTTATTACTTCATCACGGAGAGTTCTCATTATCTCTGCACCTGAGTAATCTTTTGCGGCGTGCATTCTCTTGCGTGAGGTGCCGCCTCCGTGAGTTGTGACCATTGTACCGTCAGGCTCTTTGTCAAACTCTACTCCGAGCTTATTGAGCCACTGTATAGCCTCGGGAGCTTTGGTAACCAGTTTTTTTACAAGCTCGGGCTTTGCCGCAAAGTGTCCGCCACCAAAGGCGTCGAGAAAATGTATCGCGGGAGAATCGTTGGGTTTATCAGCAGCCTGTATACCTCCCTCTGCCATCATTGTATTTGCGTCACCGATACGGAGCTTTGTAACGATCATAGTCTTTACGCCTGCTTCATCAGCTTCAATAGCAGCCGAAGCACCTGCACCGCCGCCGCCGATGATGAGTACATCAGTTTCATAATCGGGAGATGTAAGGTCAACGTCAGAAGCATTTATACGGCTTTGGCCCTGTAAGAGCTCCGCAAGCTGAGTAGGTACCTTGTCGCCTTTGTTTACTCCTGCTGAGAGAACGGTGAATTCTTCCTGCTTGTAATCGGGGTGGAAATGTGCGAGAAGTTCGTCCTTTTCCTCTGCTGTCATTCTTCTTGGTTCGAGAGCAGCATTTGCTGCTCTTTTTTCTGCAACGATCTTTGCAAGCTCGTTGAGTTTTTCAATCTTGTACATGTTCTCCCCTCCTTACTTCTCGATCTCGCGATGATTGTACATATTTTTGATCTCGTCGATATTGTCAACCGCTTTGGTCATGAGCTCCTCGATCTGTTTGTCGAAGATACCTTCGTTTACTTCCTTGACCCTGTCTGAAAGATGTCCGCACTCTGGAGCAATGTACTTGCCGTTGAGGCGCCTTGCAAGCATAGCTACCTGAGGATGGGAAATTCCTGCGGGACATCGTGATGAACATACGCCGCACATTACGCAGTCAAAGCTTTCCTCAGCGCATTTTTCGTATTCGCCTCTCTGAGCATATGCGATATACTGCATAACATTGAGCTCCTGTGTACACGCCTTTGTGCAGGCATTGCAGCCTATACAGCTGTAGATCTCGGGATAAAGCTGCATCATTATCTGCTGATCGGGCTTTATTTCCTCGATATTGTATACTCTTTTTTCAAGAGGGAAGAAAGGAAGAGTTGCAATGTACATACCTTCCTGCACCTCCGTCTGACAGGCAAGACATCCGTGAAGTTCTATCTCCCCTTTTATTCTGTAAATTGTAGCACATGCTCCGCAAAAACCGTTGCGGCAGCCGCAGCCTCTTACAAGCTCATAGCCTGCATATTCCATTGCAGTCATTATTGTAAGACCTGCAGGCACCTGATATTTCTTGCCGTACAGATAAACATTCAACATATTTTCCATGCGAGTTTCTCCTTTTTAATATTCATCAGGCAGTTCGCCAAGCTGATCGAAGCGAAATACAGGACCGTCCTTGCAGACATATTTATTGCCTATGTTGCAGCGGCCGCACTTACCTACTCCGCATTTCATACGAAGTTCCATAGTTGTATATACCTGAGTTTCTTTAAATCCAAGTTCTTTGAGTCCTGCAAGAGTGAACTTGATCATTATCGGAGGTCCGCAGATAAGAACTGTTTTATTGATCGAAGGATTCAGTTCCTTTACGTAGTTCGGTACAAATCCCACATGGCCGTCCCAGCCGTCTTGAGGATTGTCGATGGTAAGATTGACCTCTATGCCCTTATCGTTCATCCATTCGTCGATAATTTCCTTGTAATCAACAAGGTCATCCTTGGAGCGCGAGCCGTATATCACTTGTACATCTCCGTAATTGGAACGATTGTCGCGGACATAGTTTATAACAGAGCGAAGAGGTGCAAGACCAATACCGCCTGCAATAAAGAGGAGATCCTTGCCCTTTAAGTCCGTCTCAACAGGGAAAGCATTGCCGTATGGTCCGCGTATTGTTATCTGCTGACCTACGTCCATAGCGTGGAGCCATGTGGTGAGACAGCCGCACTTCTTTATGCTGAACTCCATGAATTCCTTGTTTGTGGGAGACGAGGTTATTGAAAACATTGCCTCCCCTACTCCGGGAATTGAGAGCATTGCGCACTGACCGGGCATGTGTTCAAAAACCTTGCAGCCATTTGGTGAAACAACTCTGAAAGTCTTTACATCAGGAGTATCCTGTCTTATATCTGTGACAACGCCGATATAAGGGATCAAAGTATCGTTATTCATTCCTTTACCTCCAATGCTTTCATGACTTTGACAATATTCATTGATATTGGGCATTTTGAAAGACATCTTCCACAGCCTACACAGCCGAATTCGCCGTTATTGTTTGCCGGGAAATATACAAGCTTATGCATGAATCTCTGTCGGAAGCGCTCAAGCTGGGTAAGTCTCGGATTGCCGTGTGCCATTTTTGTGAAGTCTGAATACATGCATGAATCCCAGCAGCGGAAACGCTTTATGCCATGACCTGTATTGAAATCCTTGATATCATAACACTGGCAGGTAGGACATACGAAAGTACAAGTTCCGCAGCCAAGACAGCTTTCGGAAAGCTCTCCCCATTTATCGGAATTGAAGTACTCGTTGAGCTTGTCGCCGCCGAAATTGTCAGTGGAAAGGTTTGCAAGAGGAAGCTTGCCGAGAATTTCCCTTGTTCTTTTCATTGCCTCATCAAGTTTTGATGTATCTCCCTCCTCAAGCAGTGAGGAGACGGAATCGATGAATTTCCGACCCTTTTCGGTATGTGCTTCGATGAAAAGGGTCTCACCGTCATTGTAACAGGCAGCGTCACCCTCGGGAGCAGCTGCGTCTATGCCGAAAGTTTTGCAGAAGCAGGTCTCGGCAGGACGAGTGCAAGCCATAGTTACTACTGTTCCGTGATCGCGGCGGTTCTTGTAATAGCTGTCCACAGGCTCGGCAAGGAATACCTTGTCAAGAATAGTGAAGCTTCTGGCGTCACAGGCACGAACACCGAAAACCACGAAATCCTCAGACTCTTTACGTACATCGATAACGTCGATATTTTTGCCGTCCATTTTAAAGTCAACAAGATTTTCAGTCTGCGGAAAGAAGAAATCCTTAGCGCTTCTTACTGTATTCAGTGCAGTGCTGAGCTTCATTCCGCTCTCATATTTCTTGTATTCTGCAGAGCCGTCTTCACGGTCTGTGGGGATATATAGAGTCTGTACAGCTGAAACAGCTTCAAAAAGCTGATCAAGCTTGTCAAGTGATATCTTCAGCATTATTCAACTCCCCTTTCGTGAACGATACTTGCTTCACAGTCGTCCTTTTTGTAATCATTGAGAGGGGCACGCGATGTAGTATCTTCTCCTGCCTGATATTCTCCGTAAAATGTATTGATATCTTTTATAAACTTGCGGTTGAGCAGATGGAGCGGGATATTCTGAGGGCAAACTCGTGAGCATTCACCACAGTCGGTACATCTGCCTGCAACATGGAATGCTCGAATGATGTGGAACATATTCTCCTCAAAACTGTTAGAAGGAGCTTTGTTTTCAATTCCTGAGTCGGGATTATCAAATACGCATTTTTCACAGGTACATGCAGGACAGACATTTCTGCATGCATTGCATCTGATACACTTGGAAAGCTGCTGGCGCCAGAAATCATAACGCTCCTGTGCAGCCATGCTTTCAAGCTTTTCAACCATATCAAAACGGTTTGAATCAAGAATATCGCCTTCATCGCCGAGAAGTTCATCGTATACCATGTGCTTTTTACTCTTGCATGAAGCGCATTTATCAAGAACAACCTCATAAAACGGCATAGTTTCCTCGCCGTATACCGTTTCAATCTTAAGAGTGTAATTCTCGTTCTTGATGCCAAGAATTCCAGTTATTCCCCTGGCTTTTATCTTTTCGGCATCGAGCTTGGGGCCGCCGGGGATACCTACGATATATACCTTTTCACGGTCGATACGGTGTTCCTTTACGAGCTGATTGAAACTGTATGTATCGCATGGTTTTAGGAAAGCAAGTATCTTACCGTCCTTTTTTGTTTCCTTGACAAGGTATTTTGAAACGTTTGCTGCTGTAAAATCATCATAAACAAAGTCTTTTTCAAGCTCCTTGTCGTTTTTGAACACTGAGGGAGTTATATCGTAAGCGAATTCTCCCCTTTTCCAACCGATAACACGATCAACGGTGCCGTCGGCCAAAAGCGCTTTTGCTTTATCTATCATTGCTTTCTGCATCGTAAATCCTCCAGTCTGCGGTTAGGTCCGAGTTTGCGTACAGACTCGGTAAAATCATTCATAGTTGAGGCGAATTTAGCGCCCTCAGCTGCGGATATCCACTCTACTCTCGTTCTTTCACGTTCGATTCCGAGATAATCGAGCATACTGAAAAGAAGAGTCATTCTTCTGCGTGTGAAGTAGTTGCCGGAAGTATAGTGGCAGTCACCGGGGTGGCAGCCGCAGAGGATAACTCCGTCAGCACCACGCTGAAAAGCTCTTAATATAAACATAGGATTGACTCTGCATGAACAGGGGACCCTTATTATTTTTACATTTGACGGATAATTGAGTCTGTTTGTTCCTGAAAGATCAGCTCCTGCATAGGAACACCAGTTGCAGCAGAAAGCAACGATCAGCGGCTGAAACTCTGTATTTTCATTCATTTGCATATCGCATCTACCTCCGCCATGATCTGATTATTTGAATATCCGTTAAGGTCCATTGCACCCGAAGGACAAGCAACTGTACAAGCGCCGCAGCCCTGGCATACAGCAGGATTAACGCTGGCGACTCTGCGTACGGCAATTGTTCTGTCAGGCATTTTGAATTCCTTGTCAATGTATGTGATAGCGCCGTAAGGACATACCTTTTCACATGAAGAGCAGCCGTTGCACATGAGCTCGTTTGAATGAGCAACACAGGGATTGCAAGTTATGCTGTTCTTTACAAGCAGACCTATTGCCTTTGCGGCAGCCGCACTTGCCTGTGCAACAGTTTCGGGGATATCCTTTGGACCCTGACATGCGCCCGAAAGGAATATTCCTGCTGTAGCGCTCTCTACCGGACGAAGCTTAGGATGAGCTTCTGTAAAGAAGTCATTTGTGTCCATTTGTGTAGTCAGCATAGTTGCAAGTGGACGAGCTGTCTTGTCTGGCTCTATGGCAGCTGCAAGAACTACCATATCAGCGTCGATGTGGAGCTGTTCATTTGCAAGAAGATCTGAAGCCTGTACGTCAATCTTTCCGTCAGAACGCGGCGTTACCTTTCCTACCATTCCTTTTATATAGTGAACACTGTACTGCTCGACTGCCCGACGGTAGAATTCGTCAAAGTTCTTGCCCGGTGTACGGACGTCTATGTAAAATACATATACCTCTGTATCAGGGTATTTTTCCCTTATCAGCATTGCATGCTTGGCGGTATACATACAGCATATTTTTGAGCAGTATGGTTTGCCCTTACTGTCATCGCACCTTGAACCTACACACTGAACAAAAACTATCTTGTGCGGGTGCGTCTTATCAGAAGGGCGAAGCAGAGTACCACCGTTCGGACCAGCTGCGTTCATGAGACGCTCAAGTTCGAGTGATGTAACAACATCAGGGCACTGATTATATGCAAATTCATCGTATTTATCGAGATTTATAGGATTGAAGCCTGTAGCTACGACGATAGCGCCGTATTTCTGCTCTATGAACCTGTCCTCCTGTTTATAGTCGATAGCTCCTGCTGAGCAGACCTTTGAACATATTCCGCATTTGCCTGATTTAAGCATCATGCAGTAATTTGGATCGATTGAAGCAACCTTTGGTACAGCCTGAGCAAAAGGAATAAAGATAGCCGATCTGTTGTCAAGTCCCATATTAAACTCGTTGGGGACTTTTTTCATGGGACATTTCTCGGTACACAAGCCGCAGCCTGTACATTTTGTTTCGTCAACGAAACGCGCCTTTTTCTTTATAGTTACTGTGAAATTGCCGACAAATCCCTTTACATCCGTTACTTCGCTGAAAGAATGTATGGTTATATGTTCATTCTGCGAAGCCTCTACCATTTTTGGCGTAAGTATACATGCTGCACAGTCGAGAGTCGGGAATGTTTTGTCAATCTGAGCCATTTTACCGCCGATAGTAGGATTTTTCTCAACTATATCGACATCGAAACCGGCCTCTGCAATATCAAGAGCTGTCTGTATACCTGCGATTCCTCCTCCTATAACAAGAGCTCTCTTCGCAACCGGACTCTCTCCTGCTGTAAGAGGAGCGTTGAGATGTACCTTTGCTACAGCTGCTTTGCCGAGTATTATGGCCTTTTCTGTAGCACTTGCGATATCCTTGTGTATCCATGAACACTGTTCACGGATATTGGCTATCTCAACAAGATAAGGGTTGACGCCTGCTGATGCAATGGCTTTTCTGAATGTATTTTCATGCATTCTCGGAGAACATGAGCAGACTACAACACCTGTAAGCTTATGCTCCTTTATTGCATTTTTTACGAGATTCTGACCTGATTCGGAACACATATACTGGTAGTCCTGAGAGATAACAACTCCGGGCTCTTTGCCAAGCGCATCGGCAACAGCCTTAACATCGACCGTTGCAGCGATATTTGTTCCGCAGTGACAGACAAATACACCTATTCTCTGCATAATTCTCTCCCTGCCTTACTTTATGTATTTTCTGAAAGCTGTGACAATAGCCTGCTGTGGCATATATTCGTCAAGCAGATCGGGTATCTGATTAGGATTCATATGGTTGTTTCCCTGCTGACGAACAGCTGCAAGTCTTACAGCCTCAACCACTTTTGCAGGTTCAACGTTACGGGGGCAGCGGTCAACGCAAGCGAAGCAGGTCAGACACTTATATATCGATTCTGACTTCATAAGAGTCTCAATGTCTCCGCGCTCGACCATATAAACGAACTGATGAGGATGATACTCCATTTCGTCATAAGACGGACAGGTTCCCGAGCATTTTCCGCAGCGCATGCACTTCAGTACGTTAATACCGCTTGAACGAAGCACCTGTTCCCTGAGATTCTTATTCATTGCCGTCCCCCTTTACTCCGAGAGCTTCTGCAAGTAACTCGGTGAAGTAGTATACAGGCAAGGAAGAATCGGAATTCTTTTTCAGATTATACATACAAAGCGGACAGGCTGTAATTATCATATCCGCTCCCTGATCTTCAGCAGATTTCATTACACTGCCGCTTCTTTTCCGTGCCTGTGATTTGTCTTCAAGTACGATATACCCTCCGCAGCATTCGTTTCTCTGCGCGTATATAACAGGAGTGCCGCCTATTGCCCTTATGAAATCCTCCATAATAGATGGGTTTTCAGGATCGTCCATTGCAAGAGCCTTTGAAGGACGAAGCAGCAGACAGCCATAGTAGGCTGCTATTTTTTTATCCTTTATCGGATTGACTACCTTTTTGGCAAGCTCGTCAAATCCGATTACATCTCTGAGCATTTCCAGATAGTGGTAAACAGTTGTCTCGCCGCAGTACGGCACGTCAAGTCCGAGGTAGCTGTTCACCTTTGAAGCCATATCTTCGTCACGGGAAATATCATAATTTGTCTGCTTTATAACATTATGACAGGCGGAACAGACTGTAATAAGCGGTCTGCCAGCGGCTTTCGCGGCATTCAGTGTCCTTATTGCCGAAAGCTTTGTAGCTATCTCGTCCTTTGCGGTTGTATATGCGCCGCCGCAGCACTGCCAGTCAGCAGGCTCTTCAAGAATTATGCCGAGAGTTTTTGCAGAGGCTCTTGCATAGTCGTCAAGTAACTTTGCTTTCGTTCTCAGCGTACATCCCGGGTAGTAAGTAAATGTTTCCATACGAACTTTTCCTTTCGTGTTTTATCAAACCATTTCTTCCGGATGGAATACTTCGTCAAATTTCTCTTCTGTCATAAAACCGAGCTCAATGCAGGCTTCTTTAAGGGAAATATTGTCTTTATATGCTTTTTTAGCAGTTTTGGCTGCGTTTTCGTAGCCGATATAAGGATTTAAAGCGGTTACGAGCATAAGTGAATTGTAAAGATTATGATGCATTTTTTCCTTATTGGCCTTTATTCCTACAGCGCAGTTCTTATTGAACGATGTTATGGACTCTGCAAGAAGTCTTGCCGACTGGAGAAAATTGTAGGCGCATACTGGCATGAATACATTAAGCTCGAAATTACCCTGTGAAGCAGCCATTCCAACTGTAACATCATTGCCCATTACCTGTACTGCGACCATAGTTACCTGTTCACACTGAGTAGGATTTACTTTGCCCGGCATAATGGAAGAACCGGGTTCGTTTTCAGGGATACGTATCTCGCCCAGTCCGTCACGGGGACCCGAAGCGAGCCATCTCACGTCGTTGGCAATCTTCATCATATCAGCGGCAAGAGCCTTTAATGCTCCGTGGGCAAAAACTATCTCGTCCTTTGAAGTAAGGGAATGGAATTTATTCGGCGAAGACTTGAAGTTTTTACCTGTAAGCTTTCCGACAGCTTCGGCAGCCTTTTCGGCAAAGCCTTTCGGAGCGTTAAGTCCTGTTCCGACAGCTGTACCACCGAGAGCAAGTTCTTTAAGCTCTTCGCAGGCTGAAAGTATCATTTTTTTATCCTTTTCAAGTGAAGCTCTCCAGCCGCTTATTTCCTGAGAAAATTTTATTGGAGTGGCATCCTGCAAATGTGTTCTTCCGCTTTTTACGATACCCTCGTTTTCGGCTTCAAGACGTACAAAAGTCTTTATAAGTGCGTCAACAGCAGGTACCACCTTGTCTTCAAGTTCTATAACAGCAGAAATATGCATAGCCGTGGGAAATGTATCGTTTGAAGACTGACTCATGTTGATATCGTCGTTAGGATGAAGCAGCTTTTTGCCTGCGATCTCGTTGCCGCGGTTTGCAATAACCTCATTTGTGTTCATGTTTGACTGAGTACCGCTTCCTGTCTGCCATACTACAAGAGGAAAATGTTTGTCAAGTGAGCCGCTTATGACCTCATCGCAGACTTTAAGGATGATATCGTGCTTTTCCTTGGTCATCTTTTCAGGCTTGATCTCATAATTAGCCATAGCAGCCGCTTTTTTGAGGATACCGAGAGAATGTGTTATCTCACGCGGCATTGTTTCGATACCGACGCCTATAAGAAAATTCTCATGGCTTCTTTCGGTCTGAGCTCCCCAGTATTTGTCGGCAGGAACCTTGATCTCGCCCATTGAATCATGTTCGATACGGTAATCCATTTTAATATCCACTCCCAAAAGATAATACGGAGCAAGTGCTCTTATTGGCACTGTCTCCTATGTTTAATCGTATACATTATAAGTATACCAGTATATCAGATGAATTTCAAATTCAGTTTAAGCATATCGCTATTCAGATATTGATATCTAATTAACAATTCTTTTTTTATTAAAAGCTTAATAATATTTCTGTTTGATATATTGTTTTATATATTATTGTCTTGTATTTATATAAAGCACTGGAAATACTTGGGCTATCTGTTAATATCAATCAAAAGTGAAAAAAAATAAAAAACTAATTTTGATTGAATGTAAACATATCAAACAAGTAGATTTATGATATATGCATTAAAAAAGCTCTTGTTTTTTATGCAAGCCATATAGTGTACTTTATTTTGTGAGAATACTTCTATTCCTTTTCATATATAGCGCGAATGTTTGATTGATATTTTTTTCACATATTTGTCGATAAAATAACGGAGCCTCCGAAGAAGCTCCGAATTATCATTAATTGTTGCTGTTTACAAGGTTGTTCAAGCCATATGAAAGCGTTGTGAGGCTGTCACCAAGGTGAACGTTCTCAACTGCCACATCCTTATGCATGACCTTAAGATCGTAGTGAGTAAAGTTCCAGAATGCTTTTATACCGCATTCTATAAGTGTATTTACCAGTTTTTCGGCTTCTCCCATAGGTACGCATAGAATTGCGGCAACAGGTTTATTTTCAGCGCAGAAAGAACTGATCTCGTCTGTGCTTCTGACCTTTAGCTCTCCCAGGTCCTTGCCGATGATATCGGGGTTGATATCAAAAGCGCCTATAAGATCAAAACCCTTGTTGCGGAAATCAATATGAGTTGCTATTGCTTTGCCGAGATTTCCGGCTCCGAGGAGTATCATGGGCGTCTGAGTGTCAAGTCCGAGAATCTTGCCTATCTCAAGTCGCAGGTCGCTTACATTGTAGCCGTAACCCTGCTGACCGAATTCGCCGAAGCAGTTGAAATCCTGTCTTATCTGTGAAGCGGTAAGTCCCATTTTTTCGGAAAGCTCACGAGAAGATATACGGACGTACCCGTTGTGCTCAAGCTCGCCAAGGAAACGATAATATCGAGGCAGCCTTCTTATGACCGAATTTGATATTGAGCTTTTTGACATGACAATGTGCCTTCTCTCTTATTACATTAATTTATCAAGTCTGATCCTGATTTCGTCGAGGAATGTTTTTGAATCTACCTTGCGTTTGCTTTCAAGTTTAGAGATTAGGTAGAGATCGCCTGTCATTATTCCGTCTTCAATGGTCTGAATCGTAGCTTTTTCAAGTTTATCGGCAAATATGCAGAGCTCTTTTGTGCCGTCAAGCTCTCCCCTCTTGCGTAATGCGCCGCTCCATGCGAAGATTGTTGCAACAGAATTTGTTGAGGTCTCCTCGCCTTTGAGGTACTTGTAGTAGTGACGCTGAACCGTACCATGAGCAGCTTCGTATTCGTACAGACCGTCAGGTGAGACAAGTACAGATGTCATCATGGCAAGACTTCCGTAAGCAGTTGATACCATATCGGACATAACATCTCCGTCATAGTTCTTGCAAGCCCAGATATATCCGCCGTTTGAGCGGATAACTCTTGCGACTGCGTCGTCAATGAGAGTATAGAAATACTCTATACCTGCTTCTGCGTACTTATCCTTGTACTCGTTATCGAATATCTCCTGGAATATATCCTTGAAACGGTGATCGTACTTCTTTGAAATCGTATCCTTTGAGGCGAACCAGACATCCTGCTTAAGGTCGAGTCCGTAATTAAGGCATGTTCTTGCAAAACTTGCGATAGAATCGTCAAGGTTATGAAGTCCCTGAATTATACCGTCGCACTTTTTGAAATCATGGATGAGCTCACGCGTTTCATTGCCGTTTTCATCAGTAACAACAAGCTCAGCCTTGCTGCCCTTGCTAACGCGCATTTCTGTGTTCTTGTAAACATCGCCGTATGCGTGACGTGCAATGGTGATAGGCTTAGTCCATGTAGGAATGTACGGTTCTATGCCTTTAACAATAATGGGGGTACGGAAAACTGTTCCGTCAAGAGCTGCACGGATAGTTCCGTTAGGTGATTTCCACATTTGTGTAAGGTTATATTCTGTCATTCTTGCTGCATTTGGAGTGATAGTAGCGCATTTTACAGCTACGCCGTACCTCTTTGTAGCTTCTGCTGAATCTATGGTCACCTGATCCTTCGTTTCTTCTCTGTTTCTGAGACCAAGATCGTAGTATTCCGTGTTGAGCTCTACATATGGTTCAAGGAGGGTTTCCTTTATCCACTGCCAGAGGATCCTTGTCATCTCATCGCCGTCCATTTCGACGAGCGGCGTTTTCATGATTATTTTTGCCATTGGTTCATACCTCCGTAATAAAGTTCATTAAGCCTCTAAGCGGCTGAGTAATCCGATAAGTTCAATTGCTCCGCAAAAAATGAGCATGAGTATAATGTTTCTTTCAACAGCGGGCGCAAATGATATCTTGTATAAAGATATGCTTTTATAGGTTCCCACAACAAGTGCGCGCAAAATCCTCCGATAACTAAATAAGCGGCGACGTAAAGCCCTATCAGTCTTGTAAGTGCAAGTCCGACGATAAAGCCTAAAAACTGTGGAAGAAGCGCAGCCAGCCGCCGAGATATTCTCCTGCACGCTGACGGAGATTGAGGTGGGATAATTTCCCCTCTCTCTCCCTTCTGTCCGCCTTTGTCCTATGGTTGCTATCATTTACATCAGTTACGATATCCTTGAAAATTTCTTTTATATCCGTTATTTTTTAAAATTATTGCGTCAATTACTTCATTGACTCTCTGGTGAAGTCGAGAAGTCCGCCTGCGAGCATAATATCCTTTGTGCGGCCGGAAAGTTCACAGAGAACCGGTATTTCCTTGCCGTTTGTCCTGTTGATGACTGTAAGCTCGCTCTTTCCTGCCTCAACAGCCTTTCTTACATCTGAAAGTACAAGCTGGTCGCCCTGTGAGATACTGTCATAATCAGCTTCGTTGACAAACGTAAGAGGAAGGATACCTGCATTTATGAGGTTTGCGCGGTGGATACGTGCAAATGACTTTACAAGAACGGCCTTTACACCGAGATAAAGTGGTGCAAGTGCAGCGTGTTCACGCGATGAGCCCTGTCCGTAATTTGAGCCGCCGACGATTATGCTCTTACCGAGAGACTTGGCTCTTTCGGGGAAGCTTTCGTCGCATACTGCAAAGCAGTGCTGTGAGATCTTTGGTATATTTGAACGAAGAGGAAGTATCTTTGCACCTGCGGGCATGATATGATCTGTAGTGATGTTGTCACCTACCTTGAGTGAAACAGGAGCGTCAATCGTTTCGAGAAGCGGAGCTGTCTCGGGATACGGTTTGATGTTGGGTCCTCTGAGTATCTCAACGCTGTCCATTTCTTCAACAGGAGCAGGAGGAACGATCATGTTGTCGTTTATAACAAATTCTTCGGGAAGCTTGAACTCAGGCATTACACCGAGCTCTCTCGGGTCGGTGAGATAGCCAGTGAGTGCTGAAACAGCAGCCATTTCAGGTGATACAAGGTAGATCTGTCCGTCCTTTGTTCCCGAACGGCCTTCAAAGTTTCTGTTGAAGGTTCTGAGGGAGATACCCTTTGAATTAGGTGACTGTCCCATACCTATACAAGGACCGCATGCACTTTCGAGAATTCTTGCACCTGCGTCTATGAGGATTGAAAGTGCACCGTTCTGAGCAAGCATATTAAGTACCTGCTTTGATCCCGGAGCAATAGCAAGTGATACATCGGGATTTACAGTCTTGCCCTTGAGTATATATGCTACCTTGAGCATGTCAAGAAGCGAGGAATTTGTACATGAACCGATACATACCTGATCTATTTTAAGTTTGCCTATCTCCTCAACGCTCTTGACATTGTCGGGAGAATGTGGACATGCTGCAAGAGGAACAAGTTCGCTGAGGTTTATCCTGAGCTCCTCATCATATACGGCGTCTGGATCGGCAGCAAGAGGAGTCCATACCTCTTCGCGCTTCTGAGCCTTAAGAAACTGCTTTGTTATCTCATCTGAAGGAAATATAGAAGTAGTAGCACCAAGCTCTGCGCCCATGTTTGTGATAGTAGCTCTCTCGGGAACAGAAAGTGTCTTTACACCATCACCGCAATACTCAATTACCTTTCCTACTCCGCCCTTTACGGATAACCTTCTGAGAACTTCAAGGATAACGTCCTTAGCAGCGACCCATGGCTGAAGCTTTCCTGTGAGCTCGACCTTAACTACCTTGGGACATGTGATATAGTAAGCGCCGCCGCCCATAGCAACAGCAACATCAAGTCCGCCTGCACCGATAGCTATCATACCGATACCGCCGCCTGTAGGAGTGTGGCTGTCAGAGCCGATAAGAGTCTTTCCGGGTATGCCGAAACGCTCGAGATGAACCTGGTGGCATATACCATTGCCGGGACGCGAGAAATAAATACCATGCTTTTTTGCAACACTGCCGATGAATCTGTGGTCGTCGGCGTTTTCAAATCCGCTCTGGAGTGTATTATGATCTATGTAAGCAACCGAGCGCTCTGTCTTTACGCGAGGAACGCCTATTGCCTCAAATTCAAGATATGCCATTGTACCTGTTGCGTCCTGAGTGAGAGTCTGATCGATGCGAATGCCGATCTCTTGTCCCTTGATATACTCGCCGTCAACAAGGTGTGCTTTAAGGATCTTTTCAGTTAAAGTTAAACCCATTGAAGATCATTCCTTTCAAAATATAAAAATACATTATAATTTTACAACATTTATGTCAGTTTGTCAAGAATTAAACAAAGTATTTTTGAATGTAAATTACTTTATAAGTATTTCGTGAAAAAAATAACTGAAAGCGGGGTAAAAAGGCTTTCAGTTATTCTTCATTTACTTTTTTGTTCTGATAAGCTTGCTTTTTATACGCTGGCAGGCTTCGATATGCATTATCCAGTGCCTTGAAAACGGCATTTGTACCAGCCCGCGTATATCCTTTCCGCACCAGTAATCGATGAGCCAGACAGCATTTTCGTCTGCGCTTACCACTTTCAGGTCTGTGAGCTTTTCTTTTCTTTCGGCAGGAACTTTACTTTTTAATGAAGTATAGGATAAATCGTTTAATATATTTTCTGTACTGCTTTTTACTTCCGTAATATAGGAAAACAGTTCATCAATGTCCAATTGAGAGGAAAAATCTGAAATTTGTTCCTTTACAAGCTCGTTTCCTGTTGTAATTATAGGAGAATGTATGCGCTCCTTGTATTTCCGGGCAGAAAAGATCTGTTCATCGCCTTCTATAAGTGTGTGTGCGACTATGTCCTCTATACGGAAAACATGCCATATTGAATATGCTATGTTTTTGCAGTGATATCCGTCAGCATTTATAAAGGGCATTGCATCAAAATCTTCGCGTTTCAGGTCGTTTCTGAACGAAGTCAGTACTTCCATGAGTTTATTCCTGAGTTCAAACAGAGTTTCAAGACCGTTTTTTAAAGTTTCTTCATTTTTTAACTGCAATTGCATAGTTTTATTGAGTTCAGACCATTCTTTATTCATTTTTCTCACCTCAGAACTATGATGCAAACTGACTGTTGTAAAGCTCGGCGTAGAACCCTCCGTTTTTCATCAGCTGCTCATGACTTCCCTGTTCTATGATGTTTCCATGTTTCATAACAAGGATAGTATCTGCATTCTTTATTGTAGAGAGCCTGTGAGCGATAATGAAGCTGGTTCTGCCTTTCATCAGCTTTATAAATGCTTTCTGAATTCGCTGCTCTGTTCTTAGATCGATAGAGCTCGTTGCCTCGTCAAGTATCAGCATTGGCGGATCCATGAGCATGATCCTCGCGATACAGATTAGCTGCTTCTGTCCTTGTGACAGACCGCTTTCCTCACTGATCACCGTATCATAGCCGTCGGGCAGTCTTTTTATAAAGCCGTGAGCGTAAACAGCTTTTGCAGCTTCGATTATCTGTTCTCTTGTGGCGTTCGGAACGCCGTATGCTATGTTTTCTGCAACGGTTCCCGTGAAGATCCATGTTTCCTGCAAAACCATGCCGAATTTGCTTCTCAGACTGTCACGGGTTATATCATATATGTTTTTGCCTGATATTTCTATTTTCCCGCTCTCAATATCATAAAATCGGAGCAGAAGATTGATTATTGTGGATTTACCGCAGCCTGTGGGACCGACTATAGCTATTCTCTGACCGGCTTCAACGTTAAGATTAAAGTTCTGTATCAATTTGACATCGGGAGTGTAGGAAAAGAATACATCTGAGAATTTCAAGCTGCCGTCACATGATACGAGCTCTTCTTTATCCGAATCATCCGATACTTCTTCTTCATCAAGCACCGTGAAAACACGCTGTGCAGAAGCCACGGCATTCTGAAGCTCTGCTATAACTCCGGATATTTCGTTGAATGGCTTTGTATACTGGTTGGCATATGCAAGAAAACTTGAAAGCTTTCCCACTGTCATCGTACCGAGAAAAGCATAACGACCTATAACTCCAAGTGCTCCGAGAAGACCGACAGCCGCATATATAATTCCGTTGACAAAACGTGTAGTCGGATTTGTCATAGAGCTGAAAAATGTTGCCTTAGCACCAATTTTTCCGTATTCTGCATTGATCTTTTCAAATCGCTCCTCTGCTCTTTTATCATAAACAAAGGCTTTAACGATTTTCTGATTGCCTGCCATTTCCTCTGCAAATGCAACCATATCGCCGCGTAGTTTTGACTGTTTCATATAAGAATCGTGTGAGGCTTTGGTTATTCTTGAAGCAGCAACAAAGGAAAGCGGAGTCAAAATAACAACTACAAGGGCTATTCTGAAGTTTATGGTCATCATAAAAATAAGTGTGCCCAATATAGTGATTATACCGCTGAAAAGCTGTGCAAATCCCTGAAGCAGTCCGTCGGATATGATCTCTATATCGTTGATAACACGGCTTGTAAGTTCGCCTTTTGTGTGTCCGTCGATGTATTTGAGAGGAACTTTTTCAAGTTTGTTGAATATATCTGCTCTAAGGTCACGAATAGTGAAAAAAGCAAGTTTGTTGGTACAAAGTGTCATCAGCCACTGAAAAAACGTGCTTGCAACGATCATTGAGGCAAGAACGGTGATTATTTTTATCAGTTTACTGAAATCGACATTTCCGCTGCCGATACAGCAGTCAACTGCTTCGCCAATAAATACAGGGATAGCAAGAGACATAGAAACGCCAAGGAGCGCAAATATCACAGTTAGGATAAAATACTTCATATAGGGAGCAGCATATTCAATAACTCTTTTCAATACCTTATACATTTGTACTTTCCTCCTTCTGGTCCATTTGCAGACGGTATATTTCACTGTACACCTCACAGGTATTTATAAGTTCATCATGCTTTCCGATACCTACAGCTTTGCCCTCGTCCATAACGATTATCTTGTCGGCGTCCTTGAGAGAGGTCGTTCTCTGCGATATCATAACGATTGTTGTATCCGGGAGATCATTTGACAATGCTTTTCTGAAGGCGAGATCCGTTTTATAATCCAGTGCGCTTGTGGAATCATCGAGTATTACGATATCAGGCTTGCCGACAAGTGCTCTTGCTATGGCTATTCTTTGCTTCTGACCGCCGGAAAGATTTTTTCCACCTTGTGATATAAGTGTATCCAGTCCGTCAGGAGTTCTGCTGACAAATTCCCATGCCTGAGCGGTTTTCAGAGCAGTTACGATTTCTTCGTCTGTAGCTTCAGCGTCCTGCCATTTCATATTATCACGGATAGTTCCTGTAAAAAGAACAGCCTTTTGCGGTACAACACCTATTTTTTTGCGAAGCTCGTCCTGTACTGTATCGTTTACATCTGTACCTGAAAAGAGTACAGTGCCCTTTGTAGCTCTGTAAAAGCAAGGTATAAGATTTGCAATTGTTGTTTTACCGCAGCCTGTTCCGCCGATGATACCAAGCATTTCACCGCGCTTTACCGAGAAGCTTATATCCTTTACGGAATAATCTCCTGATGATTCATATGCGAATGAAACATCTCTGAATTCTATTATACTTTCGTTTTTAGGTTCAATATCAATGATATCACCGTTTTCTTCCGGCAGCAGAGCAAAGACCTCGCTTATTCTGTTGGCGGATGCAAATGCTTTTGTAAATATTACTATTAGATTTGCAAGAACTACAAGTGCAAGCAGTATCTGTGTCATATAGTTTGTGAATGCGGTAAGCTCTCCCTGTGTAAGTCTGCCTGTATCGATCCTTTTTCCTCCGAACCATATCACAGCAACTATGCCGAGATTCATGACCATGAATGCAACAGGATTGAGTATGGCCGATATCTTGCCTACAGATACAGAACGCTCGGATATCTCGTCGACAGCCTCCTTGAATTCGTCAATTTCTTCCTGCTGACGCGAAAAAGCTCTTATTACTCTTGCTCCTTCAAGTCCTTCACGTGTAAGAAGTGAGGCTTTATCAAGGCTTTGCTGTGTTTTTTTGTACATCGGCACTGTTTTTTTCATTATTAAATATATTATAACTGAAATAAACGGTGCTACAATGAAAAATACGAGAGAAAGCTTTGCGTCTATTGACACAGCCATCACGGCAGCTCCTATAACGAGAAACGGAGCGCGGACTGCGAGTCTGATAAACATATTGACACCGCTCTGGGCTGTATTGGTGTCGTTTGTCAGGCGGTTTACAAGTGAGGAGGTTCCTATTTTATCGATACTGCTGTATGAAAGTGAGTTTATGTGTTTATACAGAGCTGTACGCAGCTCAGTGCCGAAGCCGTATGCGCATTTTGCAGCAAGATACTGACAAGTAAGCGCAAATGCAAGGCCGCAGACGCCGAGAACAACGATAAGACCGCTCATTTTTACAACATATGCGGTATCGTTATTGGCTATACCCTTGTCGATTATCCTTGCCATAACAAGAGGCACCGTAAGCTCGAAAACAGCTTCGAGAAGCTTGAAGAATGGCCCCAGAACGAGTTCTTTCTTGTAGTTTTTTAAGAAAACCAATACATTTTTCATATCATTTCCTCACATGTGTGCGTACATATATACAGCGACACCAACGTTATAAGCGCCAGTGCCGCTGATTTATCATATTTCTATACCGTTAGCCTTTAAAAGTTCTCTTGCTGAATCTACAGAGTCAACTCCGGTGGCGTTCTTTACGGGAGCAAATTCCTTTTCACGAACCACTTCATAAGCAAGGCAGCTGTCCTGCATATGTATCATGTCAAGCACAAGAGTTTCAAACTTATGGCCGTTTGGCGATGTAGGTACTATATAATTGCCGTTTTCATCCATATACGGTATCTTCTTGTCAACAATATGAACCGGCAGCTTCTGGTTGCATATTTCCTCCAGTTTTTCAACATTGAAAAGATAATTGAGAATAACGCCGTATTTATATGCAAGCTCGCCCTTATCGTTAAGAAGTGTGCGCATTTCATCAGTCATTTCATAGTACTCGACAATAGAAGGTTTACCGTCTTCAAGGCAAAGCACACCGACTTTTTCTTCAGGAGCTGCCTTGCTTACCACCTTGCTGCCGGACTGGAGCCCTGACTTTATAACAGCACCGATAAAGCTCGGATCGGCTATTCTCTGCAGAACGTTATCTACTGCAAATACGTTTATCCATTCAACGCCCTTTCCCTTGATATCATCAAGAAGACCAGCTCTCACGAGAGAAGAGAACCAGCCGCCGTTACCGTTGGGAGAAAGCGATATCCTTGATCTGCTTTCCATATATATTTTACCGTCAAAGTCTACTGACGGAGCCATATCCTGTATAAAGAAGCGGATATATTCAGGATTATATCCGAAATAGTTCTTTTCCTTAAGGAACTCGGTAGTATCCTTGTTGTTTTTTTCACTTGTCATGATGTAGAGAGGGACCCATGCGCCTGTGAGATCAACAACGTTCATAAGATTATTTATCAAGCACTGGAAGATATAAAGTTCCTTTTCAACGCCTATATTGAACATTCCCTTTGGCTTATCAAATCCCAGTCTTGTTCCCTGTCCGCCTGCAAGAAGAACAGCAGCCGCCTTACCTGCTTTCAGAGCTTCCACTCCGATCCTCCTGTATTCCTCGTCGTTAACGGCTATGTCGTCGATAGTCACCGCACCGAGAGGTTCAATAGTGCCGCGCTCTGCATTTTCGCCGTTGTTTTTGAGATTTTCAAGGACAGAAAAGTCAGTTATCCCGATCTGATTCAATAACTCAAGCTTTTCATTTTCTTCCAGCTCGTCAAAGTACTGCATTATGTGCTGCTGACCATACTCTGAAACAATGCTTGATGCTTTTTCCTTGTTTATCATAAACTCCTCCTTAAAATGCAGCTTGTTATGCTGCATACTTATTATTTATACATTATAACATAATATTACAAATTAGTCAACGTATAAAATAAAAACCGATACCCATTTGAGTATCGGTTTTCTTTAATGCTGACCGCATCTGGTCTGAGTGACGGGACTTGAACCCACGGCCTCTACCACCCCAAGGTAGCGCGCTACCAACTGCGCCACACCCAGACAAGTGATCACTGCAATCAACGATATATATTATATCACCTCATTTTGAATTTGTCAAGCGTTTTTTTGAAAAAAATCGAAATTATTGTGAAATAAATTATTTTTGCACGTAGTTACGCTGATTTTATGAAAAAATATTTTGTTTTGTAAACATAATGAGCACGTTTTCTATGGACAAACTCAAATTAATATGATATAATATAACATGAGGGAGTTGATTTTATGCACAAAATATCAAAACATTTTTTGTTCAGCTTGATTATATGCTATTTTATCGGGGTATCTCTCTCATGCGATAACATGATTGCTTTTGCTTCTGACGGAAATGCTGATAATGGTTTCTCAAAAGGATTGACCGCTGTTATTATGATAGCATTGTTTATTGGTGCTGCAACAGCGGCAGCGTTTATTTCCTATAAAGTAAAAGTCAGGAAGCTTCGCGGCAATAATGATAATTCAACTGATAAAGGATAAAACAGGTTTGGTGCTGCATATGGATATAGATCTTTATATCGACTTTGTGTATCACGGCTTTTTCAGGCTTGAAAATATTGAAGAAAGATTTGCGGAATACCAGTCCATGGCTGAGGAAGCAGCAAAAGATCTTGCTACTGACGAAATAGTTTTGTTTGCAATATATGCCTTCGACGATGAATCGCAAAGGCTGCTCTATGCTAATTTTATGATCAGGAAGCTGACTGTCGATCATTATGCACGTGTGTGTGAAAGACTTTCAGGGTTTTGCAGATTATTTTGTGTAGGAAACGGTTAGGTGGAAAATATATGTTGATAAAAAAAATACTGGCAGCGTTTTTTTCTCTCTCGGTCATTGCCATATCAGGCTTTGCTGTAAATGCTGCTTCAAATGAAAGCTTGGATAAAAAGAACATTGTTGCAGAAGCGGCAACAGTCACCACAACAGCAAAAAGTACATCGACAACAACAGGAAAAGCTTCAAGAACTACTGTAAATTCCGCTTCAGCAACTACGACCTCCACCACTACTGAACCTACTACAGCAAAAAAATATACGATAACATTCCTTGATTTTGATGGCAATAAGCTTACAGCCCTTGAACTTGAGGAAGGCTCCCCTATCGATTATCAATCTGTGGATACAACCCCGCTTCATAAACATCTGGATATAAATACGGAAAAGGGCTTTTCTTCATGGGATATTACCCCTGAAAAAGCAGACAAAGACTATACTATTCATGCTTTGTACAAGGTCGCAAAAATATATTATAAAAAGAAACCCGACAAGTACAGATACTTTTCCACAAAAGGAAAGGTCAATCTTGACGGACTTCAAGCTTACATAGACATTTCCGTGCAGACACCAAAAAAGAACAAGGACGGTACATATATCATTGAGGACAGCACACTTGATATATCATCAAGCTGTGTTGCCAAACCTGCTTCTTTATCCGCTGCTTTCAGCAAAAGCGACAATGCTTCGATCACAGTTTATCCTATCGGTGATAAGAAACCTCTTTTTACTTTTGACATAATATGCTACAGAGATCTTGGCGACGCTAACAGAGACGGTACGATAGATTCGGTTGACGCTTCGATGGTGCTCAGTATTTACGCTAATATTGCTGCTTCAAAGAACTATAAGCCAACTGATGATATGAAAAAGGTCTCCGATGTCAATATGGACAGCAGAATAGACGCTCTTGACGCTTCGTACATTTTAAAATATTACGCTATCGCTTCAACTGCAAAGGACTTTGTTGACTGGGAGAATATCCTTGATTTTGACAAGATATTGAAAAAATAATTATATTTCCCCTTGCTTTAGCAAGGGGTTTTTAGTATAAATTGACTTTTTTCTTTTTTCCTATTGAAATTTTAAGAAAGTTAATGTATAATTATAAAGTAATGCATTTGCGCAAATTCACTATTATTTAAAGGAGTGCTAATAATGTACAACGATCTTATGGACTCAATCGGCTTCGTAAAGAGCTACGATCCCGCTGTCGGCGAAGCAATGGGCAAGGAGCTTGCTCGTCAGCAGAGGAATCTCGAACTTATAGCAAGCGAAAATATCGTTTCTCCCGCAGTTATGGCTGCTATGGGAAGCGTTCTTACAAATAAGTATGCAGAGGGTTACCCCGGAAAGCGCTACTACGGCGGCTGTCAGTGTGTTGACGAGGTAGAGACTATCGCTATCGAGAGAGCATGTAGGCTCTTCGGTGCAAAATATGCAAACGTTCAGCCTCACTCGGGTGCACAGGCTAATACAGCTGTATATTTCGCTGTTCTTCAGCCTGGTGATACAGTTCTCGGTATGAGCCTTGCAGACGGCGGTCATCTTACACATGGTTCGCCTGTAAACCTCTCGGGCAAGTATTTTAACTTCGTTTCATACGGACTTGATGATGAGACAGAGACTATAAACTATGATGAGCTTTACAAGCTCGCTAACAAGACAAAGCCTCGTCTTATCGTTGCAGGTGCTTCTGCTTATCCCCGCGCTATCGACTTCAAGCGTCTTTCCGAGATTGCAAGAGCTGTTGGTGCACTCCTTATGGTAGATATGGCTCATATTGCTGGTCTTGTTGCAGCAGGCTGCCACGAGTCCCCTGTTCCCTATGCTGATATCACAACAACAACTACACATAAGACTCTCCGCGGACCAAGAGGCGGTCTTATCCTTACAAACAACGAATTTCTCGCTAAGAAGATTAACTCTGCTATCTTCCCCGGAACACAGGGCGGTCCTTTGATGCACACTATCGCTGCTAAGGCTGTATGTTTCGGTGAGGCTCTCAAGCCCGAGTTCAAGGACTATCAGCAGAGAATAGTTGCTAATGCTAAGGCTCTTGCTGAAGGTCTCCTCAAAAGAGGCTTTAATCTCGTTTCAGGCGGTACAGACAACCACCTCATGCTTGTTGACCTCCGTCCTTTCAACATCACAGGTAAGGAGCTGGAGCGCAGACTTGACGAGGTTTATATTACGGTTAACAAGAACGCTATCCACAATGATCCTGAGAAGCCTTTCGTAACAAGCGGTATCAGAATCGGTACTCCCGCTGTTACAACAAGAGGTCTCGGCATTGAGGAAATGGAAAAGATCGCTGAGTACATCTACCTCTGCGCTACAGATTTCGAAAACAAGGCTGACGAGATCCGTGCAGGAGTAAACGCTATCTGCGAGAAGTTCCCGCTTTACAAGTAATCAAAAAGTATCAAGGGACGGACAGGCTGTCCGTCCCGATTTTATTATAATATGGAATTTCACATAAAATCACTCTATCTGTGCGTTAAGAACATGGAAAGAGCAATAAAGTTCTATGAGGAGCTTTTTGAGCAGAAAGTTACTGAAAAAGATGACATATACAGCGTTTTCGACATAAACGGCTTTCGGCTGGGCTTGTTCGCCTATGAAAAGAAGAACGAAGCTCACACTTTCGGCAGCAATTGTCTGCCCAGTATCAGCGTTGAGAGTCTTGAATGTCTTAAAGAAAAGCTTAACGGGAAAGAAATATGTTTCCCCATAACAAAAATAGGTAGCAACTGGGTCGCGGAATTTGTAGATTCCGAGGGAAATCATATTGAGATGACTGCACCTGTAAAATAAAACGAAAGAAGAAAATGATATGTCTGCACCTTTAGCCGATAAAATACGCCCTAAAACTCTTGCCGACGTGGTCGGTCAGGAACATATCCTCGCTGAGGGCAAGCCCCTTCGCCGCATAATCGAAAGCGGTACTGTTCCGAATATGATATTTTACGGTCCATCGGGCGTTGGCAAGACAACTGTTGCCCGTATTATCGCCGAAAACTGCGGAATGTCCCTGTACAAGCTGAACGGAACCAATGCTTCACTTGCGGATATCAAGGACGTAGTTGCTGATATAGGAACTTTCGGAAGTGAAAACGGTATACTTCTCTATCTCGACGAGATACAGTACCTAAACAAAAAGCAGCAGCAGAGTCTCCTTGAATACATTGAAAACGGGGATATAACCCTGATTGCTTCGACTACTGAAAATCCTTATTTTGCTGTTTATAATGCAGTTATCAGCCGAAGTACTGTATTTGAGTTTAAGCCTGTTACTGCTGCTCAGCTTGTCTCCGCTATTAAGCGCGCATTTCGCATAATGTCTGAGGAAAACGGATATGAGGTAATTGCTTCTGACGATATAATCACTAAGATTGCCTACAGCTGCGGCGGTGATGTTCGCAAAGCAATGAATACCGCTGAGCTTGCTGTAGTATGCGGCGAACCATCTGATGGCAAGGTCACTGTCACCACGGATTCACTTGAGGTTCTTGCTCAAAGGAGCAATATGCGATACGACCGTGACGGCGACCAGCATTACGATATACTATCGGCTTTTCATAAATCCGTGCGAGGCTCCGATGAAAATGCGGCGCTTCATTACGCTGCCTGCCTTATCGAAGCGGGAGATATAATATCACTGTGCAGACGTATGCTTTGTATAGCTTCTGAGGATGTTGGCCTCGCCTACCCTATGGCTGTTCCGATTGTAAAAGCCTGCGTTGATTCAGCATTGCAGCTGGGACTACCGGAAGCCAAGCTTCCTATTGCAGAGGCAATAATTCTTATGGCTACCGCACCGAAATCTAACAGCGCTTGTATGGCTATCGACGCTGCTCTTGAAGATATAAGAAGCTGTGACGCTCTTGATTTCCCGCGTCATTTACAGAATGTTCATTACGACGGAAAAGGCGCCAAAGTCGTGGGACAGCATTATCTTTATCCGCATAACTTCCCGAACCATTATGTAAAGCAGCAGTACCTGCCCGACGCACTGAAAGATCATGTTTACTATCGTTTCGGCGATAATAAACAGGAGCAGTCTGCACTGCAGTACAGACAGAAGCTCTTGAATGAATCCGATAAGTAAAAGCTCCGCATTATCTGCGGAGCTTTTTAAGCAATATAGATAAATTCACCGGATATTACTTTAATTTTTTAGTCTTGACAAATACTAAAAAAAATGGTATAGTAATTATATAACGTACAATTGTTCACTGTAGACGGACAATTTTTGACGCATTATTATTAAGGTGATTTTTTATGGATAGCAAATCACAGCTTATAGTTGCCGATTCAAAGATTCTTCCCGATGTATTCACAAAGGTGCTCGAGGTCAAAAAGCTCATGGCTCAGAAGGGTGAAAAAAGCTTTGCTTCAGCCTGCAAGCGTATCGGCATTTCAAGAAGCGCTTATTATAAGTATAAGGACAGCGTCTTCTCATATGAGGAGCTTTTTAACAGAAAAATAGTAAATATCTATTTGTTGCTCAGCGATAGTCCGGGAATACTTTCAAGCGCGCTTGTTTTCCTTCATAATCTGAATGCTAATATTCTGACTGTAAATCAAAGCATTCCTGTTGACGGTGCGGCAGCGGTCAATATTTCACTCAGACTTACAGGCGATTCGGAAAGTGAACTCGCCCAGCTTAATTCAATTACAGAACTTGACGGCATATTGGAGTGCAAGATACTCTCAGCCGAATAGTTACGGAGGTTTCTTTTTATGTCAGTTAAATTTGCAGTTTTAGGTCATGGTGTTGTTGGTTCAGGCGTTGTTGAGCTTTTCTACAAAAACAAGAAAAGCATCGAAAAGCATGCAGGTACCGAAATGGATATAAAGTATATCCTTGATCTCAGAGATTTTCCCGATTCTCCTTACGCTGACAAATTCACCAAGAATTTTGACGATATATTAAACGATGATGAAGTCGTTTCTGTTGCGGAGTGTATGGGAGGCGTCGAGCCTGCATTTACATTTGTTAAGGCTTGCCTTGAAAAAGGCAAGAGCGTATCAACGTCAAACAAGGAGCTCGTTGCTGAAAAAGGCGATATTCTTCTTAAAACAGCAAAGGAGCACAACTGCAATTTCTTCTTTGAAGCAAGCGTCGGCGGAGCTATCCCTATAATCCGTCCGCTTCACAGGTGTCTTGCAGCTAATGATATTTATAAGGTTGCAGGTATTCTCAACGGAACAACAAACTTTATACTTACTAAAATGTATAACGATAATATGCCTTTTGCAGAAGCGTTAAAGCTTGCTCAGGAGCTTGGATATGCCGAAAAGGATCCTACAGCTGATATTGAGGGACATGATGCATGCCGTAAGATATGCATTATTTCTTCTCTTGTATTCGGAAAGCATGTTTATCCCAGGAGCGTATACACAAGGGGCATCACTGATATACAGCTCTTTGATGTTGAAGCTTCTGATGTACTCGGTTATGCTATCAAGCTTGTTGCTTCGGTCACAAAACTCGATAACGGTAAGATACTTCCCTCAGTAATGCCTATGCTCGTTTCATATGACAGCATTATGTCCGGCGTTAATGATGTTTTCAATGCAGTTCTTGTTTACGGAGACGGTATTGATCAGACGATGTTCTACGGACGCGGTGCAGGAAAGCTCCCTACAGCAAGTGCGGTGATGGGCGATGTTATTGAAGCTGTAAAGCACAAGGTAACTGTTTTCTCTCAGTCATGGGAGTCTGCTTCAGATGATTCGTTTGTTGAGAGAATTGATAATTTCTGTTCAAGATGGTATTTCCGTGTTCCGAGCGGTTCGGAGATAAACGGAGTTGAGGTCTATAACAACGAAAATGGTCTTTCCTATGTAACAACAGAAAATCTTACATTTGCAGATGCAAATGAAAAAGCAAAAGAGCTTGACGCACTTGCATGGCTGCCTGTTCTTGAATAAAAAACTAAGCAGTATGAACGCTCATGTTCATACTGCTTTTTTATGTCTGAATTACTTTTTCTTCTTTTTATTGTTTATATTAGCCGGCTTCTTTACAGGAGCTGCTGTTTTTTCTGCGGAAGCCTTTTCTGCTGCTGCTTTTACTGGTTTGTTTGATGTTTCAAGGAACTTGTAAACAACAGCTGCAAGTGCAGCACCGATGAACGGTCCGATAATGAATACCCAAAGGTCACTGAGTGCGTCTCCGCCTGCGAGTAATGCAGGTCCGAGGCTTCTTGCAGGGTTAACTGATGTACCTGTAAGGCCGATTCCGAAAATGTGTACAAGAGTAAGTGTAAGACCTATAATAAGTCCGCCGAATGAACCATGGTTAGACTTCTTTGAAGTAACTCCAAGTATAGTCATTACAAAAATAAATGTAAGAACGATCTCAACGAGAATACCTGCACCTGAACTTCCGTTTACGCCTGCAAGACCGTTAGCACCGTAACCTCCTGTCATGTCCTTAACGTTTCCGGCGTCAAAGATAAGTTTTAAAACGCCTGTTCCTGCAATAGCTCCCACACATTGTGATACAACGTATCCAACAAAGTCTGTGAAAGTCATTCCGCCGTTGATAAGGACTCCCAGTGAAACAGCAGGATTGATGTGACAGCCTGAGATATTGCCGATACAGTATGCCATACCGACGATAACAAGTCCGAAAGCAAGTGCTGTAAGAATATATCCGCATCCGCTTGCCGAATCACATCCTACCAGCATAGCTGTTCCGCATCCGAGAAGCACAAGTACAAATGTACCGATAACTTCCGCTAAATATTTTTTGATCGATTCCATGATTTTACCTCCTTAAAATAGTGATTTGAGCCGAATCAATCGATAAATTAATTATATCATTGTTTATAGTTTAATGTCAATAATTTCTAATAAAATCGCAATAAAATTCATGTTAGTTTTTATAAACTCAGAGCTGAGTGGGCTTCGTATCAGGGTACTTTTTCTTGTCTCCGATAATACCGTATATAACAGCCATTGCGATACCAAGAACTATCAATGCAATCTGCACAGCCATAAATGCTTCTGTGTACTTGTACATCGCACTTGTAAAAGCTGTAAATACGGCTGCCTGCTTAATTGAAAAAGAATCAAAATACCTTGTAGCTATAAGATAAATACTTGGTATCAAGCCAATAATCCCAGACACTATTGCTGAAATGCCGCACCAGTACATTGCTGTGATCTTCTTTTTCCTGTTGATTATCAGAAGCAAGAGGATAAAAAATACTGTACAGCTGATGATCAAGGCAGTAACAAGCGCCTTGTTTGAATAGATCTTAGACAGTTTACGGAGTATGCCTTTGCTGCTCATTGCAGAAAACTTGTAAACATCACAGTATGAGCCAATAGTGGTATATGCACTGTCCTTGGCGTTCCTCAGTTTTAATTCAAAGTTATCGTCCTTTTCATAGTTGTTTTTATCGGCAAAATCATTGAAAAAATCGTCAATACTTCTTTCAAGCCTGCTGTTTTTGGGATAATCGGATGGCATTGTTCCGTCACCGCTGAGAGCGTTGAATGCACCGTCTATATATGTGTACTCGAAAGCTTTGATATACTCGGTGTCAATTGAACTTGTAAACACCTCCGCGGGAATTCCTGTTGTGTTGTACTTGTCTGAGTAATATTTCTCGATTTCAGTATATATTTTGTTTTCAAGCTTATTTTTTTCTGCAAGTTTTTTTAAATTATCTGCGGATATATTAATATCCACCAAAAGAATTGCAGAAGCAGCTATCATCAGAAATACCAGTAACACAGAAACTATCAGTGACGGGAGGTAAGTGCTTATTTTCCTCATTTGCTGCTGTCCTCCCCTGCTTTTTTGTAAAACTTCCTGTTCGTCGGTTCACATATAACTCCGATACGCTCATCTGAATTTCCGAGTACATTTTTTTTGCATGTATACAATGTCAGCTTTGACTTTTCAGAAGGAGCTACATACTTGCTCTCAGTCTTTTTGAAATTTATGATCTCGGTAACTGTATATTCAAACTCGCCGTAATTTGTTTTTAATGTGACTTTATCGTCTTTTTTTAATTTGCAGAGTTCTGCAAAGAATGTATCCTCATGAGCACTTATGACGGTATTACCCTTATCACCTATTACTGCCGAGCTTGATGCCTGACATGCGCCATGCTCGTAAAGCTCAGAGCTGCTTCCCCAGTATACAGGAACATTCAGTTCAAAAGCAGCTGATTTAAGTTCGGCATATAATTCACCGAATCTCGGACGGACTATCTCACCGTCATCGTAGGTTTCACCGCTGTATTCTTCCACAATGTCACTTTTTCTTATAACAAGTCCTGACCCGGCGCTTTCAGGCGTATTCTTCAAATTATCCATAAAAGCAAGATTGAGGTATACCTTAAGCTTGTCGGCAGGCTTTATCATTGCAACAATAAATATGCCTACGCACATAAACAAAAGTATGAACGGAGTTATAAGATGAATGAGTATACTGCTTTTATTCTGCTTGCTGTTCATTCAGTTCTCCAATCTATACTTTTTCATTATTCTTAAAAGGAAAATTGTCATGCATGCAGCAGCGCATAATAATGCAGCTGATAATGCAAATATTCCTCTTCTGTCATAGCCTGTATCATCAACTGTTGCACCTGCGGTGGAAATATTGACAAGCTCACCTTCATCATTTCTCATTGCAACTGTAAGCGAACTGTCTGTTATTTCGTCAACGGTTATATTAAGCCCCATTTCATTAGCAGCTTCGGACAGCTTGCCGATTATCTGCATTTTTTTATCAGTTGGGCTTTGTTTCATTATAGACTTGTACTCTTCAGGAGAAAGGTCATCTATTATTGCCTGCTGCTGAGACTGGGGAAAACTGTGTACATAAGACATTTTTTCGTCATAGGACATGTTTATGAATTTTTCACGGCTTATCCTTGTGAAAGCAGTTCCGTCAGAAGCAGTCAGATCGATACCGTTTTCAATTGCTGGCTGTTCTTCGGCACGCGGTGTCTGAACGTCGGGAGAGGTCGGAGTAGTCTGTGCAGGCTCTGGTTCAGCCTGCGGAGAAGTTGATATAGTCTGTGCTCCTGCAGAATGAAGATACGCGATAGCCTGATCAAGGACCTCGGACGGATATTTTGCCGGATTTGCATAATATGCATTATATCCTGCGCTTATATCGTCTTCGGAATAGCCGTATGACCTTGCAACAGCTGCAACATCATCAACAGTTGTAGCCAAAACAGACGCAGAATAAAGAGATGTTCCTATTGTTAAAACCGCAATAGCTGAAAAACAGCTTATTAACTTTTTAATCAGCAAGTTGTTCCCTCCTGTCATTTATATAAAAATATTATAACCTTTTACAATATAAAAGTCAAGTAATCTTTATGCGGTTATCTTATCCATAAAGTCTTGATATGCCATAAATTTGCTGCATAAAATAAAAAAGTCCTACGAAAAACGTAAGACTTTTAAGCGTGCCTGGAGGGATTCGAACCCCCGACCTACTGGTTCGTAGCCAGTCACTCTATCCAGCTGAGCTACAAGCACATCATTTGACGACTTAAATATTATATCATGTATCATATGAAATGTCAATATAATTTCTCAAAAACGTCACATTGCACTAAAAGAGGATAAAAAGGTTAGAGTATTATTCAAATATATAAAAAGATAGAAAACGGCTTGACAATCAAGTGAAAATTTGATATAATTAATTTTGTTGTGAGACATTAGCTCAGTCGGTAGAGCATACGCCTTTTAAGCGTAGGGTCGAGGGTTCAAATCCCTCATGTCTCACCAGCGCAGATTGTGCGCAGATAAGTTCGCGTTTCAGTTTTCTGAGACGCGATTTTTGTTTAAGAACTTATCTGCATTAAGATTAACTGTTTTTTTAGTTTTATATTACATAAAAATATGCCACCCGCAAGGGTGGCATTAATATTAAACTATTTTAATTTTACTCAGATTGCATAAGAAGTTTTTTATACTCTTCTTCTTTCTGAATTCTCTCTTCTTCAAAGCGCTTCTCTTCTTCTATTAGTTCTTTTTCATACATTGAACGGCACTTTTCCTTTTCACCTACATACAGAATGATATTTTTGTCGATCTTGCCGTCCTTAACCGTGAATTTTGCCATATCCGACTTGAATGCCGCTCCATCAGCAAATACATCAGTTTCTTTTGCAAGGACCTGACCAAGTTCTGATGAAATATCAGCACCACGGTACGGATCATCCTCTGCATATGATTCGGCGAACAACATGTATTCTCCGTCCTTGATTCCGAACTTGTCACCAGGCTTTATGCCTGACAGAATAGTAATATTGCCCTGCATCACAGTGTATGTACAAGTGCCTGTGTACGGCTTCTTATCCGGCCATGTCAAAACATTGAAGGATAGATTTTTATCACCTTCATAAGGTGTGAAGTAGAAATTTAAATCAGATGAATAGCCATTTACATATCCAAAGCTGAGTCCCTGATCTTTTGAACTTTTCAGATATCCTTCAGGTACGTCCTCAATAACTACATTATAACAGTCAGGACCTGTACGGTATAGATCTGTAAAAACTTTTGCAGTACCGTCCGAGATCCAGCTCTCTTTCTTTGCATAGCTGTAAGGAGCTTCAATAAGTGAAAGCTTAACGCCTTCAAGAGGTTTACCTGTAAGGCTATCATAGCAGTTTACGTTTATTGAATTGCCTTTATTGCTTTTAGGGCCGAAATTCAACATCAGCTCTCTGTCAGGCTTACCATTCACAACAGAGAAGTCTATGCCATTTGAGAGATCTTCAAACTGTGCGTCGGGATAGTTTTCCTTGATAATTTCAGCAAAATCACCGCCGGGTTCAACGAAAGATACAGGATAATCAAAGAAATTGAAATCAGCATGATAATTACCGTCAGGAAGTACCATTTCTCCCGAATACTGCCTCTGATAGTAATAATTACCTGCCTTGTCGGTAATAAAGAGATTGCCATAGCCGATATTCTCCCTGCCCTGACACCAGTCCATATGTGTGAACTTTACATTCTTCTCCGCATCATCAGCTGCAACTCTTACAACAAGTTCTTTCTCAGCTGTGCCTGCTTCAATGTCAAAGATGATCACCTGATCCCAGTTCTTGTAGCATGCAGCGTAGCCCTTCGGGAGTTCATTAACTGTAAGGAGATACTTATAATCCTTATCATCGGGAAGACCATAGTAATTAATTTCATCGGAGTTTATTGAAATAGTGCCTCCGATATCATACAAGTAATTTCCGTTCATTTCAGAAAGACAGATATCAGCGTGCTCAAGAGGTTCGCCTGACATCATATCCACTACTTTTACATTGAGCTTTGTTCCTACAGGTTTTTCATCGGCAACCAACTGCTTTCTAAGGCATACCATATCAAAGATATCAATAACACCATCAGCCAAAAGGTCGGCATTCTTAATGTTGCCAAGTTCACTGATATGTCCCAGTAGATAACGGTTAAGCTGGACTGCGTCTGAAATACCAACATTGCCGTCAAAGTTTACATCTCCGAAGAGAGTTAGCACCTGAGCATTCTCGACTATATAATCCTCAGCCGAAGCAGATAAGAGACTCATAGCCATTGGTGTCGCAGTCATAAAAACTGCTGTAATAAGCGCCTTGATCCGTTTTTTAATGTCCATTGCCTTTTACCTCCTTTAATTTGTAGGAGTTGATATAACTCCTCTTATAATAATTTTATCACGTTACACAAATTGTGTCAACATTTAAAGCGATTTATATGTTTATAATGCACCTATTGTTCAAAAAGACAATATCTACAAATAATAAATCATAAGGCTATAATAAAAATTCCGCTTAACAGTGATACACATATGGCAGTTTTTACTTTATATTGAGGGAAAAAAGTATAATTTGCTATATATGAGTACCACGTTAAAGCGGAGCTTTTTATTATATGTTTTCACATTTATGTATGACTTTTGAAGGACAGGCGTCCATACATATGCCACAGTTCGTGCATAAGCCGTAATTGATAGATGCGTGGAAATTGTTTACAATTATCGCTTCATTGGGACATTTTTTCTCGCATATTTTACATCCGATACATCCGTTTTTGCATACAAGCTTTGTCGCTTTGCCATTGTCGCCTGATGAACATAAAACATCTATACGCTTTGCAACAGGTTTTATGGCGATAAGCTGATTAGGACATACAGCTGCACACTGACCGCATGCACCGCATAAAGCAGGATTAACTTTAGCGATGCCGTTAACGATCTTTATTGCATCATGCTCACATACGCTTACGCAATCACCGAGACCTATACAACCGTATTTACATGTACCGTTTCCGCCGTAAAAGCGCTTGACAGCCTTGCATGACTGAACGCCGTCAAAAAGGAACGCTGTCTGTGTTGCTTCGCAGTCTCCGCTGCAGTGTACAACAGCTGTCATTGGTACGACCTCAGAAGCGGATACACCAAGTATCTCGGCTATCTTGCCAGCTGCATCTGCTCCGCCGGGACGGCACAGATTCGTTGCAGCACCTTTCTGAACTATAGCCGAAGCATAATCGGCACAGCCTGCAAATCCACATGCGCCGCAGTTGGCCTGCGGGAGAGATTCGCTGATCCTCTCAATACGTTCATCTACTTTGACGTAAAATACCTTTGCTGCTATTGTAAGCAGTACGCCTGCAAGTATGCCGCAGCCGCCGAGAATAAGCGCTGGAATGATATATGTTGTCATATACGCACCTCCTCAGTTCATAAGTCCCGAGAAGCCCATAAAGCTTACGGCAACTATTGAAGCGGCGATAAGAGTTGCGGGAACTCCCTTGAATGTTTCGGGAATATCGGCATATTCAAGCTTTTTGCGTACTCCGGAGAAAATAATAAGGAGGAGCATGAAGCCTATTCCGCCGAAAAGCGCATTGATTATCGACTCGAAGAAGTTGTAGTTATTGTCTATGTTCAGCACAGTAACTCCAAGAACAGCACAGTTTGTCGTTATGAGAGGCAGATAAACGCCCAATGATTTATAAAGAGCAGGAACGCATTTCTTTAGGAAATTCTCTACAAGCTGAACAAAAAGAGCTATTACAAGTATGAATACGACAGTTTTGAAGTATTCGATATGATTCGGAACAAGTATTCCGTGATATATAGGGTATGTTACGATAGTTGCACATATCATTACGAAAGTAACCGCAACCCCCATTCCTGTAGCACTGTCAAGTTTTTTGGAAACTCCGAGAAAAGGGCATATACCCATGAATTTTGAAACCACAAAGTTGTCTGTCAGCATTGCCGACAGCATTATTGCAAGTATCGTTTTCACTGACAGTCACCTGCCTTTCCGCAGGCTTCCGCATTTGGACAGCCCTTACATCCAAGCTCCTGAGGCGGCTTTTTATTTGAAAGCTTGTTTACTGCAGCTATTATAACTCCGAGAGTAAAGAAACCGCCTGCCGGCATAATAAACAGCAGCATGGGATTATCGCTCAGTACGGAAAAGGTAATGCCCATCCACTTTCCGGAGCCGATTATCTCTCTTACAGAGCCCATAATGAACAGCGCAAGAGTGAAGCCTATTCCCATTCCTATAGCGTCGCATATGGAGGCTATAACACCGTTCTTACTTGCAAACATCTCTGCTCTGCCGAAAATAATGCAGTTAACAGTAATAAGTGTGAGATAGATACCAAGACTGTCATAAAGACTTGGCACAAATCCCTCAAGCAGGAAACCGATAAGAGTTACAAAGCTCGCGATTATAACAATAAATGCAGGGATTCTCACTTTATCGGGGATCACCTTTCTGAGTGCCGAAATAACGATATTTGAACCAAGGAGAACAAACGTAGTTGCAAGTCCCATACCTATACCGTTCAGAGCCTGAGTTGTTACGGCAAGGGTGGGACACATTCCCAGCAGCATTACAAGTGTCGGGTTTTCTTTTATTATTCCCTTTGTCAGTTCTTTAGCAAGAGAATTCTTCTTATCAGCCACCGAGTATCGCCTCCTTGTTTTCATTATATACTTTGAGAGCAGTATCAACCGCCCGCTTCATTCCCTTTGATGAAAAAGTTGCACCGCTTATGGAGTCAAACTCTTTCTGAGGTCTTTTCAGACCGTAAAACTGCTCTCTGAAAGATGAAATATCTCTTATCTTAGAGCCGAGCCCCGGAGTTTCTCCGAGTGAAACGAATTCTATGCCGGAGATCATACCGTTCTCATCTATGCCGACGAGAATGTTGATTCCATCCTTTGCATAGCCGTCGGAGCACACCTGAATTACTACTTTGTTATCCGGGGTGATAGCTATTGTTTCCACATCGTCGATCTTGCACTTTAGATTAACCATTTTGCTCTTGGTCTTGCCAAAAAGTGACTCAACACAGCTGTTGAATTTCTGCTCCTTCTGATCTGCTATCCTGTCTTTTGTAAGTTCATAGGAAAAAACAAGGAGCAGTGATGAAATTATGCATATGGCAGTAAGTACAATAGTTGGTTTAAGCTTAGCCTTCATTCTTCGCTGCCTCCTTTGCACCAAGCACCTTAGTTCTTGTCAGCTGCTCAATATACGGAGTCAGCACGTTCATAAGGAGTATCGAGAACGAAACGCCCTCGGGATATGTTCCGAAACGTCTGATAATAAAAGTAACTATGCCGCAGCCGAGTCCGAAAACTATCTTTCCCTTGGTAGTTATCGGAGTTGTTGCATAATCTGTAGCCATAAAGAATGCGCCAAGGAAAAGTCCGCCGGCAAGTATCTGATACAGAGGGTCTTCGCCGCTGAGCCAGCTGAGCAGGAAAAGACTACCAATAAAGGATACAGGAGCAGCAAGGGAAATAATCCTCCTGAAAGCAAGATAAAGCCCGCCCAAAAGCAATCCTGCTACGCAGACCTCGCCGAGACAGCCGCCTGTCTTTCCTATAAACAGATCAAGATATGACGGAACGTTATCGCCGTTTTTGGCGAGTACAAGCGGAGTAGCCGAAGAAACTGCATCATAGTCGTATTCAAGCGGCTTTATCCAGTGCGACATGGTCGGAAAGCTTACCATAAGCACTATTCGCGCAGTTATGGCAGGATTAGCGAAATTCTGTCCGATACCTCCGAAAAGCTGCTTTACGATAACTATTGCTACAAAGGAGCCTATCACGCCCATCCAGTAAGGAGCTGTGACAGGCAGGTTCATCGCAAGCAATAATCCTGTTACAACAGCTGAAAGGTCGCTGATAGTATTTGAACGCTTCATTATCATGCGGCAGGCGTACTCAAAGAAAATGCAGCTGCCGATACAGACCGCAGTGAGCGGAATAACTCTCATGCCAAAAAAGTAGACCGCAGCCGCCCAGGCCGGGAGAAGAGCGATTATAACATGCAGCATTATCGTTGAAGTTTTGGTATAGTTCTCATCATGAGGGGAGGGTGATACAATAAGTTTATCCATTGAACGATAGTCTCCTTACTTTCTGGGGATAAGCGCTTTGGCAAGCTGATTTGTCTCTGCAAGCTTTCTGTTTGCAGGGCAGACATATGTACAGCTTCCGCAGTTCATGCAAAGCATGACCTTCAGCTGCTTGAGCTCGTCGATATTCTTGACTTTAAACGCCCTATCAATATCCGCGGGCATAAGACCGAGGGGGCAGACTCTCACACAGCGTCCACAGCGTATGCAGTTAGAGGTCTTTCGCTCGTCGTAATGATCAAAGGCAAGGAGAGCATTCGATGTCTTTACAACAGGCATATCGATGTCAGGAACACTCATTCCCATCATCGGACCACCTGCAATAAGCTTGATTATGGATTCTACATCTGCATTGCAGAACTCAAGGATAGATCTGAACGATGTACCAATTACAGCACTGACGTTTTTTGGTTCTCTTACAGCGTTTCCGTCAACAGTAAGCCTGCGGGTCACGAGAGGCATACCTGTCTGCATATAACGGTACAAAAATGCTACAGTTGACACATTCATAACAATTACGCCCACATCGGCAGGAAGACTTCCTTCGTTGACGATTCTTCCTGTGGAGTTGTATATTATGACCTTCTCGGCTCCCTGAGGGTAAGCCGACGGAAGCGTTATGATATCTATGCTGTCGTCATTATCAGCCATCTCGGTAAAATTCTTGATAGCTTCCGGCTTGTTTGATTCTATAGCAAGCTTAGCTGATTTTATGTCTAACTGTGATTTGACCATATTGATGCCGTTGATAATATCCTGCGGATTCTCTATCATCTCACGGTAATCCGCTGTGATATAAGGTTCGCACTCGGCAGCATTGATAATCAGAGTATCTATCTCATTCTTTGGGTTAAGCTTAATATGAGTCGGAAAACCTGCACCTCCGAGTCCGCAGGCGCCGCTTTCACGTACAGCTTTAATGAAGCTTTCCTTATCTGTAACGACTGGCGGCTTTACTTCGTCGGAAATGGTTTGCTGACCATCGCATTCTATCTCCGCCATCTTACAGACAGCGCCCATAGCATTGCGGTAATCGGTTATAGCCTTTACCTTGCCCGATACTCCGGAATGAACAGGAGCGCTGAACGCTGCATCGGTATCGCCTATCTTCTGTCCTACCCTTACCTCGTCTCCGACTTTCACAAGAGGCTGACAGGGAGCCCCCATTGTCATAGACATAGGTATACGCACAAATTCGGGAACAGGAAATGGAACTGTTGCGCTGTTTTCCGTATTTTTACGGTGCTTCAGCTTTATTCCGTTCAATTTTTTCATATAGATCTCCTTGAAAATAATGCATAATTAGATAATTCCAAACATCAGGGCTCAAAAGCCCACATACAATTATTATATATTATTTCTGAAGAATATTCAAGAGGTTTTTACGAAAAAAATAATATTCTGAGAATAAATTATATTATTAACAAACAAATATATAGAAATACTAATAAAAAAACGCTTCTTTCGTTTGAAAGAAACGCATAAAATAAAGCATCTGCTGTTGCAGATGCTTCTGGAGGCGCCACCCAGATTTGAACTGGGGATCAGGGTGTTGCAGACCCACGCCTTACCACTTGGCTATAGCGCCGTCTTTGGAGCGGATTACGAGGCTCGAACTCGCTACCTCCACCTTGGCAAGGTGGCGCTCTACCAGA
>JAEEGL010783823.1_pt1 | contig 47631 bp, 34 predicted proteins | sample 9134231 | NCBI WGS metagenome assembly JAEEGL01 (sample SAMN16246548, study PRJNA631951) | gut metagenome | biome: gut microbiome; feature: rumen; material: fiber-attached | host: Bos | place: Iran: Karaj | collected 2018-10 | reverse complement strand
ATAACTGAAACAAAAATGATGAGTTACCTGTATCTTACTGGATTCGGCACCGCAAACACCGATGTGAAAATTGTGTGAAATTGTCGATTTTCTGCCCCTATAGATTGACGCCACCCAATATCTGTTTTGACAAGCCGTTTTTGTCTTATCAAAACAGAACATTCGCCAGGCTTCATTCATTGGGCAAGTACTTTCGTCCTTGGGAGACCGGTGCTGCTCCGCAGTCGGGCGTTCCCGAACCCATTTTTCATTGCGTTACATTTTTAACATGAACAAAGTAGACGCGAAAGATGAATGCGGTATAATGGTCGTGTATATCCGTTGCAAGGCGCTCCAGTCTGGATTTTTCACCGAGGATGATCTCAAGCGAGCTCATGGCTTTTTTGCTTGCTTCGATCGCCTCTTCTGTTGCTCCATCTTCGGCACAGTCTTTGTAATAGGCTTCGATCTGCTGGACTTTCGTCTGATCCAGCAGCACTTTTGCAATACGAGGATGATACTTGATAGAAACAGTCAGTCCGTCTGCGACGGCCTGATCCATCGTATAACGATCTATTTCATCACCGAACGTCTGATATGTCTCTTGAATCGGCGTTCCGGTAAACCCGACAAAGGTTGCATGAGGGAATGCCTCTCTCAAAACCTTCGCATAGGGCTTTGAGATCATCGCTTTCATATTTGAATCCGTATCTTTGCTGAACTGGATCTTTTTGGAATGGGCAAGCTGCGTCCGGTGCGCTTCATCGGAGAAGCAGATAATATTCGCTCTTTCGTTGATTAATCCAATCGGATCTTCCTGTCGATCACAGAATTTCTGGATGGTGCAAATATAGAAACCGCCGCTTTCACGCCGCCCAAGTTCTTCACGCAGAACATGACGATTCTTGATAATGCTGACTTCGCCGATATTGAGAAACTCTTTGCTCATAGTGAACAGCTTTGAACCCTGCTTTTGAAGGTCCTCACGATCGACAATCAGCACGATCGTCGGTGAGCCCATTTCAGGTACATCAGAGCAGCGCAAAGAGAGCTGGCGTGCGAGAAATGCCATTGTATATGTTTTGCCGCAGCCGGTAGCACCAAAATAGGTGCCGCCTTTGCCACTTTTTGTACGAACGGAATCAATAATGCTCTGCTTTAAGAGCCGAATTGCAAAGAACTGCGGATAACGGCAGACGATCGCACGCTCATCTTTGTCATAGATATGATCCTGAAAATAGATGTAATCTCGGAAGATCTCAAGGAAACGCGCAGGACTGTAGACTCCCTTAACCATGGTCTCTGTTTCTTCAAAAGGCAGCGTTGATATTTTGTCCCCGTCGTTCACGCGGCGCCAGGCGTAAAAATGCTGATACGGTGTGCGGACAGTTCCTAATTTGGTCTGGATTCCGTCAGAAATGCAGGCAAGAGGGTAGTAGTGTAGAAGATGCGGAATATCGCGCCAGTAGCGCTTGTAGATTTGCTCCCACGCATCAAAAACCGTTGCTTTGTCATCAGCAGGATTTTTCAGTTCAATGATGCAGACAGGGATTCCGTTGACATACAGCAGCACATCCGGGCGGCGGTTATGCTGCTGCCCATTGTCAGTATAGTCCACAACAAGCTGAGCCGGATTTGTTGCGGATATAAGGTAGTGCCATCATAACATTCGTTCTAAAACCTGATGCTTGCATAGTGTCAGGAACCGTCAGAAGACGATTCATATATTGAGTTGTGAGATCGTTCGCATTACCCGTGTCAACGCCCAGTATTACTTTCAAAACGCTCTCATAGCTCTTACCGGCATTGCTGATTGTTGCCTGAAAATCACCCTTTTCCAAGGCATCAATCGCCGCTGTGAGTTCCGTATACGCAGACTGGAATTTTGGCTCTGCGTCTTTCAGTTCGTGCATTTGTGCAAGAGCCTTTGCTCGCAAATCGCATTCAAACTGTTTCGCATTGCTGTCCGGCGGCGTGGTATAGTCCGCCCATCGTGCATCATTTGCCAGTTCGTTATCATACCAGTTTTTGAGGATGAACGGGGGATTAACTGTTATCTGGACTCGGCAGCAAATGGCCCACTGTATCTGGATCATTTGCGCTGAGTACAGGGTATTCTGTGTTGGATCGCCGCATGGATTGTATCACTTTATTTTGAGGGCGTCAAGGCTAAAATGCACGCAAGCGGCCTTGACACCCTCAAAATAAAGCGATGAGAGCAGTCATGCGATCCAAAGCAGAAGTCTGTGTGAATCTATGTTGAAGACCTAAAGTACTTACCGAGAAAGGAGTCCAGATAATTGCCATGAAGTAATCGAAATAGAGCCCCTTGTGCAGATCATGCGTAAAGGTCGAGTCAGCTTCTTCACCGAGATTGTGTCTCAGACCGCGCAGGGCAAGGTTCATCTTCGCAAGGCGATAGGTCGCCGATTCTTCTTCCTGCCCGTAGATATTGATGCGGCTGATATCTCCCTGTCTTGCCCGAATCAGATCGGCACTCTGGATAAACATACCGCCGGAACCGCAGCAGGGGTCATAGAGTGTACCGTCAAACGGCTCAATCATCGCGGCGATCAGCTGCACAACATCGTGCGGCGTATGGTATTCGCCCTCTTCCTTGGTCGCATTGACCGCAAACTCTTTCAGGAAGTATTCGTACACGCGCCCGATCAGGTCTTTCTCCTCACCAAAGGCCTTGTGGCTGATCTTGTTGACCTCGTCCACAACCTGCTTGATATCATTCGGAGCAAGGTTGCGCGTCGTAAAGGTACCGGTCACAAAGCAGCCTTTCAGCAGCTTGTTTGAGGTAGCAATGCTGTTCAGAGCAGTATCCAGCGCGACATTCAGCTTGTTTGCGGGTGTATTAATAATAGTAGACCATCGGGCATCTTCCGGCAGATTGTATGTGCCGTCGGTAAAGGAAGCATCGTCAAAGAATGCAGCCTGAATATTCGGATCATCGGGATCGAGCCCCTCCGCAACCAGCCGTTGACGGAGCTTTTCCAGTCCGTCTTCATATTTCTCACCGATAAAACGCAGGAAAACCAGTGTGAGCATCATGTCACGCTTCTCAAAGAATGAGCCGGAGTTTCTTGCTTTGCGGAGTATATCACGACACTTGAAAAGGATATTGTCGAGATTGATCGTTTCTTCTTGCTTTTTCTTTGCCATTTTCAGTTTCTCTATTCATTTGATTTGCCAACAGCATATAGAGATAGATAGTATTATTGTATCACAATTCGGCTCTATTTTCAATATACAGCAGACGTTTTTTCGTGCAATTTATAAAAAGAAGATAGTAACAGCCGCCCAAATCATAGTTTGAGCGGCTGAATGCCAAATATCAGTTAGCTTTGGAAGATTCAGAGTAGACAACATGCAAATACTCGTTTTTCAGCTCATGCCGTGCGCCGGTAAGCAGGTTCTCCATAAACAGCTCCAGAAAGGCAGTCGTAGCATGAACATCGTTATGCAGATCGTTATAGTTCGCCCTGACGAGCGCATTGCGGAAATACCATGAATTGTCGGCGAACACCTGATTGCTCACACTGAATCCGAAGGTTTGCAGATATTTAATCATGAATACGGCAGTCGTGCGGGTATTGCCCTCACAGAACGGGTGAATCTGCCAGATATCCGAAATGAACTTGGCGATATGCTTGATTGCCTGCGCAGCATCCAGAGCGGCGTAAGAAAATGCCTTTTCCTGACTGAAATCGTAGTCGAGCGTCTCGCGAATGCTGTCAAAGGCAGCGTAGAAAACGGATTTCCCGTTCAGCACCCATTCCTTTTTCGAGATGTTGTAGGTGCGGAACTGTCCCGCGGCTTTAAACACACCGGTGAACAATCTGCGATGAATTGATTGCAGCTCTGCCGGCGAAAACTGAAATGTCTTCTCAGCCAGCAGCTCGGCGATACGGGAAGCAACAATATCCGCTTCTTTCGTATCCTGTTCAGCGGTCATACGAACATCCCGCTGCTCGTAATAGCTGTAGATTCGCTTTTGTGCTGTGGCAATGTCAATTTTACCCTCGATATGCTCCTTGGCGGTTTCGAGCAGATAGTCCGAAGTCCGGAGGCCGTCAACATCCTGCAAGCCGATCGCAGTCTGCCATGCAGCACTTTTTTCGGAACGGTCAGGCTCACCCTGACGGATATATTCATCTAAATCATATTGCCAGTCGTGTTCCTGTGCCATATTCTGCCTCATTTCAGCGTATTTGCAACTATAATCAGTATACCATAATAACGGCGAAAATGCAAGCGGAGTAATGCAAACTATTCTTCATATATAATAAAGTATAGTGATAACATGGGCAATATTATGCCAATAAAAGCAACATTATACGGAAGGAGGGCGCTTTCGTGTGAACTGCGCTGCCTTTCCTTATCTCCTTGTCACCATGAGAGAGAGGATGAAGCCGAAAAATCCGCCTGAATCCACACGATCGGATGCCTGCGTACACACAGTAGAGAGGGTGCAAACCCTCGGTTTTCGTGTGAACTTTCGTGTGAACTACCCTTGAAAATGGCTTCAAAATAGCGAAATTTGCTTCAAAATACGGTTAAATTTTTCAAAGCACGATGTAATAAAAACGGCGCTGTTACGCGAAATTTACGTAACAGCGTCGTTTCCTTCTGGCGGAGAAAGAGGGATTTGAAGAACTAGATTTTCTCCTAAAAAGCACGTATCTACGTTCAAAATTTTCCGGCGTGTGACGTTTGTGTGACTTACGCCCTATTTCGTGTGATTTCCGAGTGACTTCGTGTGACTTACGGTTTTTTTACCCGTGATTTTTCGATCAGCGACATGAAGAAGTCGTCGATCTTCCGCTGGTATTCGACTTCCTTTGCTGATGTCGTATGTGTGTAGACCGATTTCATCACATTGTCGGTTGCCCAGCCGCCGAGCTTCTGGATGTAGTCAGATGGAATACCGAGATCGTTCAGCGTCGTGGCAAATTCGTGACGCAGCTTGTGAAAAGTCATGTCATATCCGTGTTCAGCCATCAGCTTCTTAAAATGCTTCCAGATGTACGGATAGGACTGCTTCACGATAAACTCGTCGTCGCGATCATGGGGTACAGCCTGAATCATATCCAGCAGATAGGGCGGAAGGGAGTTGTTGCGGGTACTGTCATAGGTCTTGTTGACATCGCGCACCACATCATGTCCGTCGAAATACATCTTCGCACGGCAAACCTGAAGTGAACTGCCGTCTTTCGCAATATCGCGGAACTGCAAACCGCGCACTTCACTGATACGCAGGCTCATCCACATCGCCAGCAGGCAGGGCAGCTCAATATCCGTACCGATAATCAGCCCCAATACTTCCTCTGCATCCGGCAGGACAACCTGCTTCTTCCGCTTCGGCGGCAAAGAGATTCGCTTTGTATTGATCTCAATGCCCTGCACACCCAGAACGCTTTTCAGCAGGGAGAGTGAACCTTTCAGAGACTTATGCGAGAGCCGCTTTGCATCAAGATTGACAGCACGCTGAATATCGTTGATCGTCAGCTGCATGATGTTCGTGTGCATAATGCTTTGCAGTCGTGTATCGCGGATGATCTCATAGCCTCGGATTGTCGAGGGCGAGAGGATGTGATCACGCGCATCAATGTACTGTGTGAAAGCCTGTTCAACGGTCATGCATTTCGGAAGAATGCCGATTGCCTTGTCTGTCTTGAAGTCCAGCGCGAGACGGAGTGCCTCCTGTTCGGTGTCTGCGGTAAAGGAGCGGACAATGCGCTTGCCGTTTTCGTCGTAGCCAACAATGACCTGTGTCCGGTAATTTCCGGACGGGAGCTTTTTTGCTTTCAGATTTCTCATATTTCGTTCCTTTCCGAGAACGAAATGTAGTAGCATCTGATCAGATTATACCACATTCCGCTGATTTTGTAAAGAGGGGAGGTGTGATTGTGGTTACATCGCAAGAAGCTCGTTCAGCTCCATATGATTGGTCTCAAGAAAGTTGTCGATCTTCTCCAGCGTGATGTGCCTTGCACTTTTGTCATATTCATGCAGTGTCCGCTCGCCGACCTGCAAGGCTGCGGCAAGCTCTGCATCGGTAATGTCACGCAGATTTTGCCAATACCGGATTTTACACCAGATGATCTTGTAAAGGGCGATTCTCTGTGTTTTCTTCATAAGCAACCTCTCCTTTCACTTCTAAACCGTTTGTGAGGGGAGTGGACGTCACCTCATACTATCTATATCAGCTTCCTCCTTTCTGTCAGTCTTGCAGCTTGCATGTTTGATTCATTTTGTCGATCTCTTTGAGAGCGGTTACGATTTGTTCAATCTCCGCATCGCTCCGAAACGAAAAATAATGCCGTACAATCGTTTCTTCATCGAATGCGTAACAGCCTCTTTTCCGAAGCGACGGCAGAATCTCCGAAGTCACCCAGCGCTTGAAGCGGCGGGCGTCCGGCGTCTTGCTTTGCAGAATCAGGCTGAATACACCCGATTCATTGATGACTGTCAGGCTCTGGATTCCGCCGGGTGTGGCACATTTCGTTATACCCTTGTCTTCCTCGTCCACATGGTCGGCGATTGCCTTGCTGCAATTCTTGTAGCCGAGGATTCTGGTGACATCGGTCGCAGCGAACCATGCAGTGCCGTCGATCAGGACCGTGCGGACATGGCTGAAAGCTTCATTCCGGAAAATCATAATCTCATTGTTCATTTATATACCTTCCTTTCATCGTTTACGGATTCTTCTGTCATACAGACCGGCTGACAGCGTATCAGCCGCATAGCACTAGGCTCCCAAACCCGTGGGTAACACGAGGGGCTCCGGCAATATGCCCGGAGAAGTATCATGATCGCCTGCGTTTCATCGCCCCCGGACGCTGCTCCGGTCTCGAACCGTCATATTGATCGCTCTCATGCTTCTGTGCATGGTCATCGCGTATGGGTTCCGTGGCTGCCCGGTGTCACCCCGGCCGCAGACGAAAAGTTGCCTGTATGTTTGCTATTCAATTATCACGGTGCCGTGAAGTTCTGATGATGCCCTTCACCTATATGGAACGAGAAGGCACTTTTTGCGCCCCCTTTTTGCAGTATTCTACGAATTACACAATCAAGCGGAAAGAGGGTGCATGTCGGGTTGGGCATTTTCGACATTGTCTGCTTGCTATACTGTGCATGCAATTCTGATTAGCCCCTTCACCCATATGGACAGTTATAGCCATCTTTTTAACCCCTTTTGCCAGAATCTGTGAATTGTATAACAGCGCAGACAGAGGGCACATCGGGATTTGGGCAGTTTGGCTGAAGTATATGTTCTTCGGAAATGACCGCCTTCACTATATACCACAGAGAAGGGCATTTCGTTACCCCCTTTTTCAAAAATTCTTTGAACGCGCTGCTTCCCATAGCAATTCAGAGAATAGATGTCCTTTGCTTCATATCGTGTTTATAAGACGAAATTCTTTATCAGAAAGGTTGACGAATTGTGCAGATTGTGGTATAATAAAAATGTATATGCCGAAACACGGCATAGAGAAACGGAGAAATTATCATGGCTGAAAAGAACACCGCCAACATCGGTTTTGAGAAGCATATCTGGGACGCTGCGTGTGTCCTCTGGGGACACATTCCGGCTGCGGAATACAGAAAAGTGATCAACAGTACATAGATGGCAATGCAGCCAGATCCGATTCCTTGATTTTTAATCTTCTCCAAAAAAACAGCAAAAAAACCAAACGGCAGAACCGAAGGGGAGATTCTGCCGTTTGGTTTCTATTTAAATGAAAATAGCTATGTTCCGGAAAGCCTGAGGGGGAATCGGGTCTTTCCGGAAAGCTGCGGGCAATATGCGAAAGAACAGGTACAAATCTCCGAAAGATCAAACAATACGGAGATTTGTACCAAATCGGGGGAGACTTAACTCAGCTTCCAGCTTTCCATGACCGCTGCATTGTTGAACACAAAGTACAGATCGGTCTTGCCGGAGAGCCCCTGCACGGGTGCGGTGATCTCCTGCGTGGAGCCAGCCGGAATTTCGATATAGGCGACCGCAGTGCCGGATGCGCTGCCGGTGCAGACCTTGATGATGCTGTCGCTCTGTGCGGACGCCTTCACGGTGATCGATGACGCTGACTTGCAGTCCACGCCGGACACGCGGAACCAGTCGCCCTTTTCCGCTTTTACGGCGGTATTGCCGCTGCCGGTGATCTCAATGCCGCCCTGATGGGAGAGCGTCGCGGCTGCGACCTCCGTGAACGGGTCAAGCGATTTATTCTGCGAAACGCCGCCCTTTGTGCCCGTGACTTGCTTCATCGTGCCGTCCGAATTGACTGTGATCTTGTCGATGTGCGTCGTGCGGTAGCCGAGCCCGTTGTAGCCCATCTGATCCTGCAAATACTGCGCATGATAGAACAGATAGAATTCGCCCTTGAACTCGATGATCGTGTGGTGATTGTTGCCGGTCGTACCGAAGAAATTGCCGATGTTCTTGAACACCTCGCCTTTATAGGTGAACGGTCCGAGCGGGCTGTCGGAAACCATATAGTCGATGGCAGCCGTGGAAAGCCCGAGATTGTTGCCGCCGGTGTTCCAGTTCGTGCAGTAGCTGTAATAATACTTGCTGCCGTACTTGTGTATGCTGCTGTCTTCAAAGAGATACGGCGCGTCGATCGTTTGCGGCGTGCCGACGATGATTGTCCTTGAGATTGCCGTCATTTGCGGCGCGGTAAAGGCCCTCAAACAAAGACGGATAAGTGCAGTATTTATTGTCATTACTGCCGGAATTCACATCCTGAATGATGATGACCTTCGTGTTGTCAATGACATCCTGCCGCGATGAGATGCACACGCTGCCGTCATTGACCTTGCGGTAAAGATCAATAAAGTCGTTTGTAAACTGGTCATAAATAGTCCACTGCCGGACCTTGTAGCCTTCGGTATCAGTTGCATGCTCGGTGCTGCTCCAGTTGATCGAAAGCGAGACATTGAATACCACATAGGGCAGGATGTCCTCCGGTACAAGCTCAATGATCTTTTCGGGATCGGCGTAGTTCCATGAGTCGATATGGACAATCCACATCGGGTGCTCGTTGTCGCACACACGGCGGAAGTTCGATGCCGCGGATGCAGTGATCTGTGCGGTGCTCTGTTCGCTGCTGTTTTCCGCCGGCATGACGGAAAACATACTGCAGGCGAGTAACCCGGAGACAGCCGCTGCCAACAGTTTTTTAGTTTCATTTCAAATTCCCCCTGATATTTTTCGCAGTTTTCCTGCTTGTTCTTATTATACAGCGCAATATAGTCCCATCAAACCCATATAATCCCAAAAAGGCGGACAATTCAACTCTGAATCCCTTGACTTCTTTCGAGCATTCTGCTATAATGTATAAAAGCGCTGCGTTTTGCGGGAGGGGCTTTTATGAAAAAAAGAAGAAAACTGATCGGTGTCATCGGCGCAGAGGTCAACAGTATCGAGCAGCGACAGATTTTGAAGGGCATTTTTTCGCGGGCGCAGACTTACGGTGCGGATGTTGCTGTCATCTCGAATCTTTATAACACGAACAACCGCGAGCTTTTGAATGAAAACCGCATCTATGAACTGATTACCTCACCCGATTTTGATGCACTGATATTGCTTGCAGAATCGTTTGTCGATCCGGAGCTGAAACAGATGCCTGTCGCGGCAGCTCTTCGGGAAAAACACATCCCGATGATTATGATCGGAACGCCCTTTTCGCCGGATTTGCCGCCGATGCCCGTCATCAACACCAGTGATTCCAACGATCTGGAGGAGATCACCGATCATCTGATCGAGGCGCATCACTGCAAACGGATTGATATGCTGACCGGACTCGCACAGCTGGAACGTTCACAGGCGCGCATCGAAGGATATCGCCGCTCGCTGGAAAAGCACGGGCTTCCGTTTGAGGAGAGCCGTATTTTCTGCGGAAACTATTGGTACAATACCGGCGAGGAGCACGCGATGCGATATATCAGCGGCGAACTGCCCATGCCCGATGCGGTCGTCTGCGGCAACGATTATATGGCGTTCGGAATGCTGGATACCTTTGAAAAGCACGGCATTCTGATTCCGCAGGACATGATTGTCATTGGCTACGAGCATATTCCCGAACGGCATCTGCACTATCCGATTCTGACGACCTATCAGAGGAACCGGGAAGCACTCGGAGAAACAGCGGTCGAAAACCTCTTCCGAAAGCTGAACGGACTGCCTGATACTGTGTTTTTTCCCCCGAAGGGAACATTGCTCACGGGCTATTCCTGTCCCTGCGGAATGCAGGGTGTGCAGATGCAGGAGGAACTGGAAGCAGCCCGCACCGCCCGCACCTATGACCTATGGAACCAGCGTGCCGACTTTGACCAGAATCTGACAGAATGCACATCGCTGGACGAATTCGTGCATGTGATGGGCGAATATCAGTTTCTGGTGCGCTATGTTCAGGATATTACGCTGTGCCTGTTTGAGGACTGGTACAGCCGGAAGCCGAAATCCGTCAGCGATGTGCTGCGCTGTCAGAGTGTCATGCCGTGGCTGAATACCGGCGTATACTATAGAAAATGGAATGCGCTTTCTGCCATGATTGAAAGGCAGGAATCACCTGCGGTCTATTATTTCAGTCCGATCTTCTTCCAGACAAAGCTGTTCGGATATATGGTGCTGCGGTACGATAAGCCGGATACCTACGACGAGGTATATCGGTGCTGGCTCAAATCGGCAGCAAATGCGCTTGAGTTTCTGCGAATGAAAAACGATGTGCGCTATCTGACACAGTGCCGCAATATCGCCAATGAATCCGACAGCATGACCGGTATGCCCAATAAGCTCGGTCTGCACAGCGCATTTGAGAATATGCGTACCGGCTATCCGGAGGATGCAGTATTTCCGGCGGTTTATCTGCGCGTCTGTGAGGATTCCGAAGAACAATTCAGCAAGGAGTATTACAGGTTCCGCATTGAAGCATTGATGACTGTATCAGAGATCATTCGCATCTTTTGCGGAAAACGCGGTCTCTGCGGCAGAGTCGGCGAAAAAAGCTTTCTTGTAATCTGGCAGCCGGACAGCTGCAATGCGGAAACGCTGGCTGACGCACTGTACAGTCTGCTGCTGTCCGATCATCGGTATCTGGAGCACTTCAATACCGAGTCCTTTTGCTGCTTCGGCGGTATGCTTTCTGCTCTTGAGAACGATGTGCTCAATCTGGACTCTTTTTCACAGACTGTTCAGGAATGGCAAAAATCGGTCTCTCTGCGCAAGCTTCTCACTTATTATCCCGTTCTTCTCGCAATCCGCAATCAGATCTACCTGCATCCGGCAGAGGAGCATCCAATCGAAAAATACGCCAAACAATGCACCGTCAGCGTGAATTATCTCAATGCGAAGTATAAGGAATGCTTCGGTGTCAGCTTTCATCAGGACTGTATCAACAGTCGGATTCATTGTGCGAAATCACTGCTGATTACGACGGAAATGACCATCACATCTGTTGCAGAGCGTTGCGGCTGTGATGACACGAAATACTTTTTCAGGCGGTTTGCTGCCGTCGTCGGAATGACCCCCAAACAGTATCGGATGAATTTCGGCATCCATTAAAGCAAAAAGCTCGGCACCTCCGATACCGGAAAGTGCCGAGCTTCATTTCTTTCAAATATGCCGTAAACTGTTGCATGCGATCAATCGCGGATGACAATAAATGCTATAGGAAGCTTCAACAATGATCTGCTCAATGCACCCAGTTCTTTGTAAAGGTGTCCGCAAATGAATCCTTGTTTTTGGGCAGGTCAAATACAGAGGTCTGAAGCTCCTTGAGATCCATCTTAGGCTGTATTCCGTATACATGATAATCGAAATACTGAACCATTTTCTCAACATCCTCTGCTATGACAGCGTGTCCTGATTTGTGAATGTTGATTGCGAGATGATCGCTGAGCCCGACATAATCCCAGACAGGCTTCATACCGAGATAAGCCATCCATACGGAAGGCGCATTGACCCAGTCTTCGGCCTCGCAGGAACCGATAATGAACAAGTATCTGTTCGGATTACAGCAAAGGGAACCGAGCATATGCTGATCAACAGGAAACTGATTCGCATCTCTGAATTCCATGAATCTGCCGTTGAACCAGCCCTGCTCACCGGATGCCTGCAGGCTTCCGAGCGGTTCGTTTTCTCTATAGGTATAGGAAGAAGAACCGCCTTTGCTGGAAAAGTCATAGGTCTTTCCAACAGAGCTGTAACGGTACAATGCCAGACCGCCTGCGCCTGAGCAGGAAGGCGCACACATCTTGATCCGTGTCTCAAAGGCTCCGCAAACAGCTGCTGCCTTACCGTATCTTGATACGCCCGTCACGATTGAACTGTCCGGATTGATATTGAGTTCCTTGGCAGCACCGTCATACAAGGCATCCAGAATTCGGCTGATTCCCCACGACCATGCCATCAGATCACCGGTCTGTTCCTCCCAGTTTGCTCCGTAAGGATAGAGATCATAAAATGCACCTTTATGCTGGTTATTATCCTGTGCAGTGCCGGGGGCGGAAAACATCCCGTCACTGTCGTAGGTAATCACAGCATATCCGTTGGCAGTTGCCGTGCTTTCAGAGATTCCCTTGTGCATTCCCAGAATCACGGGAGCTCCGCCCTCATGGCGCACACGGTCTGGCAGATTGATGACTGCCTTGAACGATGCTGTTTTCCCGGTGCTTTTGCGTTTGACATTGACGGTCATGCTGTTTCCGCTGATGCTGTATGTTGTTTCGTCATCTGAGCCGTCGATCCATTTGCCGTACATATAATACTCGTACATACAGCTGATCTCTGCCTGCCGCTTCCACCAGTCATCCGTTGATTCGACTTTGCTGCCGTCCGCAAAGATGAACGGATCCGGAACATCCTTGCTGGATCTCAGCTGGCTGACAGACGGGAATTCGTAGCTCTTTGGATATTCGGCTGCCGGATCGGACGGATTGGAAGGACCGTCCGGTTCGCCTTTTTCAAATTGGAATATTTTTCCGATAAGGAAATCCCGCATCATTTCTGCATCGAGAAGATTGACTGCTCCGCTTTGGTTGACATCGGCGCGTTTCAGAAAATCCTTGTCAGTACTGCTGCCGAGCACACCGCGCTTCAACAGTGTCAGGTCGATCGCATTGATTTTACCGTCAGCATTGACGTCGCCCAGAATAAAATCTGTCACGGGCGGATCGTCAATCTGTGTGCTCTGTCCGCCGCTTTTGAGGTAGGTGTCAAGCTGCTCTGCCCAGTATTTTCCCATCTTTTCATATCCGCCGGCATTCGGATGCACACCGTCTGCGAGATCGACCGATGCATTGATCGTACTGTGAATGTCAGCATAAATCACATGATTGGCTGCATAGTCGTCTGCAACCTTTTTGATAAGCTCATTGTATTTTGCGATATTCTGGTTTGTCTGCGAGGAATCGCCCCAGCCCATATTGCCGAGATCGGGAATCGTTGTCAGGAAAATCGTGCCGTCTGCCGGCATTTTCTCCCGCAGATAGTCCAGCAGCTGATGCAGGCGTTCCTCGGAGCCGTCGAGATGCCCGTTGTTGATGTCATTCGTGCCGATTTGCAGCAGAATGATATCCGGCGCATATTTGGTGATGTAATCACCGCTCTGCATGGTTTCCAGAATGCCGTTCAGCTGTCCCATCCAGCCGCCGGGCAAATTCGTAATCGTGTAGCCGCTGTATCCGGCGTGATTGTCATCATAAGAGACCTGCTGACCGTTGTAGGTAAAGGTCGCAGTGTCCTTTCCCTCCGGTCCGACAAAGTCGATATTCTCATAGCCCTTTGCTTTGAGCTCCTGCCAGAGATATTTGCGGTATCCGCCTTCGTCTGCCATGCCGTAGGTGATGGAATCACCGAGCGGCATGATTCTGACAGCTTCTGTTGCAGCCGCAGCGCTGCCGGAACTGACAGACAGCAGTTCCGCAGCAAGCACCATTGCTGAAACTGCTGACATGATTCTATTTCGCATTTGTGTTTTTCCTCCCTATTTCCCATTATTGTAGAGTCATCTATTTTCTGGTTTCAAAATCCCCCTGCAAGAGAAAACTGTGCCTTGAAAACAATCTATACCCTGTAGTCAACCTCCGTTCTTTTTGTGCATCTTCCCATGATAACCTGCCTGACGCGAAGGGGATCCGATTTACTATGAAAGCGGAGCGTCAGACATTCCGGAAAGTGCCGATAATAATAAAAGCCGCACAGTTTATCCGTGCGGCTTTCTCATCTGACAGACATCATGAACGATTCCATGCTGTAAAACCAGAAACACCGCCGAACAAAACACGGACGAGCGTTTCCCCTAAAATAAAACAGTATGATGCAATTCTCTATATCATATGGATGCTATCTGTTTTCATTATAGCAATCCCTTTGGCGTTTGTCAAGAGTGCTGTCCGTGATCGAACGAAATCCGATTTGAATAATCTACTAAATCGGTGAAAAGTCCACCTCATCACTGCTCGAATATCGCGGTTGCCATAATCGAGCTGAACGCGGGCACATTCGATACGCATGAATATCTCGGCCGCATCAAGCAGCAGCGCACCGCCGATGATCAGCGCTATTTCAACGATTTCCGCGGGAGATATGTGCTGTGCTGAGACGTTTTCTGTCGGCGCTGAAAACACATCGCAATGTCATCGGCTGCTGTTTGATGGCACTAGGCGTCATGCTGCTTTTGCCGGCATGGGTGGATGCCTGCCGGATATGAATGAACCGCTGTCAGAGAAAATATCGCTTTATTTCATAAGGGGGCTATTTTTTCAAAATTCATATTGACATTTTTCAATATATGTGCTATAATATAGAAAATCATCAATGTGAGGTGAGGACATGGCGCTTTCAAACAAGCAGATCACGGTGATCTTCAAAGCCCTGTGCGATGAAAACCGTGTGCAGATATTCCGGCTTCTGCAAAACGGCGAGTGATGTGCCTGCCATCTTCTGGATGAGATGCACCTCAGCCAGCCGACGCTTTCTCACCATATGAAGATTCTCTGCGACAGCGGTCTGGTGATCGGCAGAAAAGAGGGCAAGTGGATGCACTACTCGATTTCGGCAGAGGGCGCAAAAGTTGTTGTGGACTGCCTGAAAGAGATCACGGCAGTCAGCGAAAATGGTTGTCAATGCTGTAATAATCAATAAGCCGTATTTCGATACAGCTTATCAAAGCGACATCAAATAGACATATCTAAATATAACTATTGGAGGAATTGGAAATGGATAACGTATCAAAAGCAGTACAGTATTATGAAAAAGGCTATATGTGCTCGCATGCGGTATTTGCCGCGTTTGCCGAAGTTTTCGGCATCACCGAAAAGCAGGCGCTTCAAATTGCTGCCTGCTTCGGCGGCGGTATGAACAAAGGCGAGGTCTGCGGCGCCTGCACCGGAGCGCTGATGGTTCTCGGCATGAAGTACGGTCAATTTGACATTCTGGATACCGGTAGCCGCGCAAAAGGCGGAGCTATGGCAGTGCGGTTCCTTGATGAATTTGCAAAACGCAAGGGCTCATACATCTGCCGTGACATTCTCGGCTGCGACCTCCGGACTGAGGAAGGCAGAACCTACGCAAGGACAAACGGTCTGTTCGGCACGCTGTGCCCCGAAATGGTGAAAACAGCGGCGGAGATTCTTGCGGAAATGCTCGGAGGTGAAAAATAGGCGTGTGGAACTTTATTCAGGATGAAATTCTCGGCATGAAATGGCTGAACAGGATGATCGGTTCTCTGCTGAATACCTGCGGTCTTGATACCGAAAGCAAGCTCGGCGGCAGTCTGCAATTCCTTCTCTATGACACCATAAAAATCATGCTGCTGCTCGGCTTTCTGATCTTTGTGATCACCTATATCCAGAGCTATTTCCCGCCGGAACGGACAAAGAGGATTCTCGGCAGATTTCACGGTATCGGTGCGAACTGCATCGCCGCCTTGCTCGGCACGGTGACGCCGTTCTGCTCCTGCTCCTCGATCCCGCTGTATATGGGCTTTACCGGCGCAGGACTTCCGCTCGGCGTGACGTTCTCGTTTCTGATCTCATCGCCGATGGTGGACCTCGGCTCGCTGGTTCTGCTGATGAGCATTTTCGGCTGGAAGGTCGCTGTGATCTATGTGATTGTCGGGCTTGTGATTGCAGTTGCAGGCGGTACGCTGATTGAAAAACTGCATCTGGAAGATCAGGTCGAGGACTTTATCCGGAATGGCAGGCGCATGGACACGCCGCAGAATGAGCTGACAAAACGTGACCGTCTGAAATATGCGTGGGAGCAGGTCGCTGGAACGGCAAAAAAGGTTCTGCCCTATGTGATCGCCGGTGTGGGCATCGGTGCTGTCATTCACAACTGGATACCACAAGAATGGATCGTCAGGGTGCTCGGAACGGGCAATCCGTTCGGTGTGGTTCTCGCTGCAATCTGCGGTATTCCGATGTATGCCGACATCTTCGGCTGTATTCCGATTGCAGAAGCGCTGGTTGCAAAGGGAGCAAAGCTCGGTGTGGTTCTCGCGTTTCTGATGGGCGTGATCACATTATCGCTGCCGTCGATGATCATGCTGAAAAAAGCAATCAAGTCCAAGCTCCTCGGCATTTTCATTGCGATCTGTACGGTCGGAATCATTCTTGTGGGATATTTCTTTAATCTCATTCAGAATTACATTATTTAGGAGGACACAATCATGTTTTTGTTTGGAAAGAAAAAAGAAGAGAAGAAAGCGGAATCTACGTCCCCAAAAATAAAGATTACGGGCATCCGCAGCATCAAGGTTCTCGGTTCCGGCTGCAAGGCCTGTCACCAGCTCTATGACAACACGGTCAAGGCTGTGGAGGGGACGGGTATCAAGGTCGAGTATATCACCGATTTGCAGAAGATCATGGAGTACGGTGCGATGTCGATGCCTGCGCTTGTGATCAATGAAAAGCTCGTTTCATCGGGCAAGGTACTGAAGCCGGCGGATATTTTGAAGCTCTTAAACGGCGCATCTGAAACGTGAATCCGGCATTATAAATGAAAAGATACAGCAAGGCATCTCATGCAGGTGCCTTGCTGTTTTGATATGTACGGTGCTTTAATCTTATACGCTCATTATACCAGATTTGGAAATATCCGTCAATGCAAATCCCTTGTTTTTGTACTTGACATAAGTCGGTAAATATGTTATAATTGACATACGTCAGAAATGGGATGCGAATATGCCCAGACCGCAGAAATTGCGCCGAATCTGCTGTTATCCCGATTACTGGAGTTTTGCGCCGGATCTGGATGCGGCAAACGATATGGTTATTCTATCGCTTGACGAGTTTGAAACGATACGACAGATCGACTATTGTGCGAAAACGCAGGAACAATGTGCAAAGGAGATGGATGTGGCGAGAACGACTGTCACGGCGATTTATGAATCGGCAAGACGAAAAATCGCAGCAGCTCTGGTCGAAGGCAGACGCATCGTCATCTCCGGCGGAAACTATACCCTTGATCATACGGTCTCTGAGGAGATCACACGGAAAGGAAGCACGATTATGAGAATCGCAGTCACCTATGAAAACGGACAGATATTTCAGCATTTCGGCAGAACGGAACAGTTTAAGCTCTATGATGTTGCGGACGGAAAGATTATCAAAGAGCAGATCGTCGGCACCAACGGCGCCGGACACGGCGCGCTTGCAGGATTTCTGAAAACTGCGCAGGCGGATGTGCTGATCTGCGGCGGCATCGGCGGCGGCGCGCAAATGGCAATGCAGGAGGCGGGAATTACACTTTATGGCGGAAGTTCCGGCAGTGCAGATGAAGTGGTTGCATCATTCCTTGCGCAGGCGCTTGTTCAGAATGCAAATCCGACATGTGACCATCACCATGATCACGGCGAAGGTCACGCCTGCGGAGAGCACGGCTGCGGGAAACACTGATGATAATTGTAACGCTGGTAGAAAACACCTGCGGACATGAAAGCTGTATCGCAGAGCACGGACTGAGCGTCTATATCGAAACGGAGTGGCACAAGCTTTTGCTTGATACCGGACAGACGGATGCGGTCGTAAAGAATGCGGAAGAGCTCGGCATTGATCTGACCGCGGTTGATACGGTGATTCTCAGTCACGGTCACTATGACCATTCCGGCGGAATTCTGATATTGCCGTGCATGAAGTCCAGCGCACCGAACGGCAGCAGCCCGAGCAGAAATGACGGCATCAGAAGCATCGCAAGATTCTGATAGACATTGCAGCGCCGCATCCATTCCACAAAGCAGTCAGCGCCTTCTTTTGCCACAATGACAAATTTGTCGTATGAGGTTTTCGCCTTGCCGAACGCCTTGATGACCTCGATGCCGTTGATATACTCGACGGCGGTATCATTGAGTGCTTTGGTTTTGACAACGGTATTCTCATAACTTGCCTGTCCGCCGCGCATCATCAAAGCAAAGAAGAATGCGCCGACCGGAACGCAGATCAGGGAAAGCAAAGTGAGCTTAACACTGATCGTCATCATGCAGACGATCAGCACGACCGGCACGAGCGCGCCGGAAAGCACCTCGGGAATGATGTGCGCAAGTGTCGTTTCAATGGAATCCACGCGCTCGCAGATGATATTCTTGTAGGTACCGCTCGATTGCGACAGCACCGAGCCGAGCGGGATCTTCGACAGCTTGACCGTCAGACTGCGGCGGATATTTGCGAGCACCGCAAAGGTCGCAGCGTGTGAAAGTGATGTCGAAACCGAATGGCAGATTCGGCACAGTACCCAGAACAATGCCATCATCAGACAGCTTTTTCCGTAGACCCGCATATCTGTTTCCCCGTTCAGCAGCCGTTTTACAATGTCCGCCAGATACATATACGGTACGATTCCGCACAGCACCTTTGCAGTGGCGAGCAGAATGCTGAGGATGTAATTCAGCTTTTTCTGCCCTGCAAACCCGACGACCCAACTGAGTGTCGATCGCTTTTTCTGTCTTGTTTCCATATCGTTCCTCCTTAGATAGTTAGATGCAGCCAACTTATGTGCAAAAGATATTCGGCATCAGATGCCGAATAGTCTTTTCCAGCCTGCCGAGAAAAACGCATCAATCGTGTCTGCATAATGCATCGCTTCCGCTTCTGAAAAGTTGTGTATGACCGCTTCAAACACCGCGGTTACATTGACAGTCACCAGCAAATGCAGTTCTTTTTCTGAAACGGGATTGATATTTGTTCCCAGTTCTTTGCACCGGTCAATGAACATCTGCGTTGTCTTTTCTTCCATGACAGCGACATCATGGACGAAAGAATCATATCTCGTGCCGTGCGAACGGCAGACGATCAGCTTGAACACATTGAAATGCGCATAGATAAACTGCATGAAGATTTTTGCATCACCGCCGTAATCCTTCCAGATCTCATTGATTCCAACCTTTGGCAGCTGCGCAAAAGCTGTGTTCTGCATCTCTTCATAGGTTTGCCGGAATTCTGTTACAGTCGGTTCCACAAGAGCGGAAAACATATCCTCTTTGTCTTTAAAATGCCGGTACAGTGCAGCAGCCGTAATGCCGACTGCACCGGCGATCCTGCGCATGGAAGCTTTTTCGTATCCATATTCCAGAAACTCCTGAAATGCAGCATCTACGATGTTTTGCGTGATATCTGTTTTTGCCGTAACGATCACCTTCTTTCTGTAAACAGTGTTCACTTCCGGAATTATTATACAACAGGCCGTTCTAATTGTCAAGTAGAGTTAACGCCGTTTACATCTTCGCTTTTTGTGTATTATCGCCAATCTTGCACATACTCGCTTGACATAGCAGTTAGCCTATGCTAAAATAGATGCCGGATAATCAATAAATACGGATTGTTCAGTTTTCAGGAAGAGAGTCGGGACTATGTTTCAAAAGATCAAGCCCTATATGGGCAGCTACATCAAGTATACCTATGCGGCACTGGCGGTCATGTATGCAGGACTGATCGCCTCCGCAGTGCCGTTTTTCATCGTGTACCGCATCATAAAACCGCTGATGGGCGGCGAAACACTTTCCGCAGGCTATTATGCAGTGCATATAGCTGTTTTTTTGCATGCGAGTTAGTCTATGCTATCCTATATGTGCTTGGGCTGAAATACTCACACATTTCCGCATACAACACGCTGAAAAACATCCGTGTCTCCTTGCAGAAAAAGCTGGAGCGCCAGCCGCTCGGCACGATACAGGATATGGGTAACGGCAGAATCAAAAAGCTCTTTACGGATGATATTGACCAGGTGGAGCTGCTGCTTTCCCACGCGATCCCGGAGGGAATCTCAAACCTTGCAATGGCGCTGATTGCAATTATATGTATGTTCTTTGCTGACTGGAAGCAGGCACTGCTGTCGCTCTGCTCTCTGCCGCTCGGGCTGTTTGCAATGGGCATGATGTTCCGCACCGGTATGCAGCGCATGAATGGCAAGCAAGTGATCGGTGCTTTTTAAGGAGGCGAGACGGCTGTTCATACAAATGATATGCTTCCTGACAAGCTTCGCGTGAATTGTCTCTTGTAATAATGCTTATTTATTCGCCTAAATATTCTTCCAGTGTAACGCCCGCCGCATAGATTTCGGCGGCAGCTTTTTCGCCGACATAGCGGTAATGCCACGGCTCATAGGAAATACCGGTGATTTTCTCCTTGCCCTGCGGATACCGCAGGATAAAGCCGTATTCCTGTGCATGGGCGGCAAGCCAATTATAGCACGGCCAGCTGTTTCCGTCTGTCGAATTGATATCCACCGCAAGCCCCAGCTGATGCTCACTTGTTCCGGGCTCTGCGACATACTGCAGTGCAAGGCTGCGTGCCTTCTCCTTTGAATATCCTTGATTTACATATGTCCGAATGCGCGTATCGAGAATATCCTGCTGCATCTCATTGGTGCGGAAGCCCTCACGGACAAAGGGAGAAAGCCCCTTTGCCCGCATGGCATCGAACAGCGCCTGCAGTGCGGGATACATCCGCGCATCGACGGTGTTGCCGTTTGAGAGCGTAACAAGCTCCGGCGGCGTCAGCACGGAAAGCGGATGACTGTCGTTCACCAGCACGAGCATCCACGCATCGTCCTCAGACAGGGGAGCAGCGGTTCCGGCTGCGGTCGTTCCGGCGGATGCCGTGCTGATTCCGGTTGCTGAACCGGATTCAGATACAGAGGTGCTGCTTGCAGGCGCGGCGGTGTTTTCTATTTTTTCTTTTGTTGTTGTTGATTCAGATGCGGCAGTCGCTTCGGATGTGATTGTCGTTTCGGACGTCGTGGTGCTTTCGGGTAACGCGGTGGTATTGGACACGCTTGCTGCGGCGGATGCGGTCGTTTCCGTACCGGTAACGGATTCATCTGTCGCAGCGGTGACAGCCGTTGTCGTGATCGCAGATGCGGATTGTATTGTTTGGTCCGATTTCCCGGAAGATTCGACCGGCTGAAATATGCCGCATGCGCAGAGCAAAGTGACCGCTGCAGGCAGCAGCATCAAAAGGGCTTTACGGTGCATGAAGGTTTCCTCCGTATTCTAGCTGACAGTATTCCGGATTGACACCGATAACCGAAACAAACTGCCGGACAGCTCAGTCATCCTCCCAGGAACGCTGGTACCTCTGATAGAAGTCTATGAGGTCTAAGAGCCGTTTTCTCAGAATTGCGACTGTTTCGTAAAAATCGGTCAGGCTTTCACCGTTTTTGCGAACCCAGCCGGACAGCGACTGTCCGCACAGATCGGGCTTCAGGCAGAGAAGCGCGCCGGATGCCATCTCGCAGAGCTTTGAAACATTATGGATCATATAGCCGAAAATGAATTTTCTTTTGTGAAGCTCCACTTTCAGCCACCGAACGGTGATGAACCATTCTTTTTCACAGCCGTATTTTTTCGGTTCGTATTTTACATTTTTGCTGAGTGCCGCATCAATCAGGCTGCTGTAAAGCCAGACACGGTCCACAAGCTCCTCGCTGTGCTTCTGCGTATCTGTCAGGTATTCCGGCGTGCAGCATGTCGCAAGCGAATTCTCCATTTTGGTAACAAGTGTTTTTGCTCTCACATCCGTGAGCAGTTCATTCCGAATGATTTCCATGATTCCGGGAATCTGATAAAGTGTCATTGCATCCTCCTGATTATTTCCTCATAAAGCGATCAAGAACCGCGTCCTTCTGATCTGCTTTAACGCCGCAGAACGGTTTTGACCCCAAGTATCACTGAACCCAGCAGGCAAAGTACCCCGAATGCGATGAGAAGCATCGACATGCCCTTTGTTGCGCCGGAAACATATTCCGGCTTCTGAGGATCGTAATAAACCTGAATCTGATCGCCCTTTTGCAAGCTGCTCTTTGCATTCTGCAATTCTTCCTCGTACTGCTTTCCGTCCACCGTATAGGATACACGGATCGTGACCTGCTCGGTGTCACTGCCGTCTCCGTTCGGGACCCACTCGCGTTCCACATTGGTCACGGTCGCAGCCGTCTGCGGGAATGAAGCAATCTCCTTCAAGCCGGAGATCCCGAGCACAAGAAACAGGATACCGCCTGCGATCAGGACAATGACTGCAAATATTTTCTTTGGCATTGTTATGCCCTCCTATCAAGATTCAAGGCAGCCCGTGTACCGTGCAGACAGCGCGGCACACGGTCAGATATGAATTTGCTGCAAAAATGCTTATTCGGATGCCGTTTTCTTCCGGGATGCCTTCACGGCAAACGCGCCTGCAATCAGCATGAATACCGCGCCGCCCATCATGAACAGCGTGCCGGGATCATTGTTTCCGGTCTGCGGCAGATTCACTTCATCCTCGGCGGAATCCGTGCCGATGCCGGTTGCCGTGTCGATCACATACTGATCGACCGTTTTGCCGGTTTCGTCCGTCAGCCGGATCGTCATTTTGCCGTCTTCCTTTTCGGTCACGGATGCGGTCACCTCTGTGCCGTACTGATCCGCATAATCCTTTTCCGCCCATGCAAGCAGTGTCGCATCGTCCGCGATCTGCCCCTCCTCGGAATAGACCGGCAGCTCCAGCACGGCAGTTCCGGTATAATCGCCCTTGCCGCTGACATGGCAGATATACGAATCGCCCTGCTTTTCGATTGCCTGCATGTCAAAATCTGAATCGGTCAGCACGGTCTGACGTGCAGGCATGGAATCGTCCGTATACGGATTGCCGTCCGCATCATAATAGATCAGACCGGAATAGTCGATATACGGGCAGAGCTTCTGTCCCTGCATGATGCTGACAGCGGTTTCATCAAGCTTACCCTCCAGCACGGGGAGCTTGTATGCCAGCTTGCCGATGAAATCGGCCTTTTCCGGCTCCTGCACCGCGCCGTTTTCGGTCAGATGCAGTGTGCAGTCAAGCGCATAGCCGTCAAGGAAATCACCCGTGAGATTCGGAATATAGAATGCAAAGTATTCGCCGACCGTGACTGTTTCCGCCGTGTATGCCGATGCCTGAATGAAATCGGTGCTGTAGACATACGAGAGCGTCAGTGCGCCCGCTGCGATGCCGCCCTCTGCTGCAAGCTGTCCGCCGAGAATTGCGACTTCTGTTTTCGCGTTCAGGGCATTGTCAGCATCGGAGCTGAGCCGCACGATGCCGCCGGACTGCTGATAGCTGTCAACCGAAACGGATTCCGCCGCAAGCGTGCCGTATTCTTCCGACTGCCCGTAGATATTGAGCGCATAATCACCGGTGACTGCGCCGTTCACGGTCAGTGTGCAGCCGTCCGCAAGAATCAGATTCACATTGCCGTCCAGCGTCAGATCGCCTTCAATCGTCACATCCTGATTGACCGCATACCAGCCGGACGAAAGCGCGGTTTCCGTGCCGTTCAGCAGGGTGGCTCTTGCCGTTTTCCGCTCAAAGCTTGCCGCATCATAATAGCTGATTGTCAGCATTCCGGCGTTCAGCTCAGTATAATAGCTGTCCATTTCCTGCACAAGCTTCAGGTTCGTCTGCGGGTGATGCTCATCAAGAATATCCTGAATGTTCAGCAGGAATGTGCCGACATGATAGAGCGGCTGTTCTATTTGCAGCTGATGCTGCCATGCCAGCTGTTCGGGGAATGATTCCTCATAGCCCTCCGCATAGCCTCTGACAAAGCCGGCGTTGTATGCCGCTTCATCCTCGTAAGGGTTATATTCATCCGCAAAGGGCGTATCATCGTAGCTTTCACGGTAATGCGCTTCGCCGTTCAGCGCATCCTGCCACGCCGCATCGTAACCGGCGCTGCGGCCGACATCATAGCCGATTTCCTCGTCAGTGCGCGTATCCACCTCATTGGAATAGCCGCACTCGAAACCTTCCTCATAGTCATCGTGATAACCCTGCTTGAAGCCCTCAATGTATTCTGCCGACATATTCTCACTGTCCGGAACCGTGTCGTCATAGCTTGCAAGATAGGCATCTTCTTTGCCGTCATTGTACCCGTTTGTCCATGCCTCTGCACGCGTGCCGTTTTCATAGCCACGCTCATAGTCGGTCATGTTGTTCCGGCGTTCCTGCTCCTCTGCTTCCAGCTGTGCCAGCTTGGCGGTATACTGCTCATAGGTCATGAGCTGTGTTTCTGCAGTCTGCGGGTCGTAGTCCGGGTCGTCATAGCCCTCTTCAAACGGCGAATTGACACCGCATTCCTCATTATAGAGCGCATCGCGCATCAGCACCGGACCGACCGCGCGCAGCAGCGGATACAGACTGTCGCGGAGCATCTGCGATTCCCCGGCAGAAAACGGCGATGCCGTATGCTCCCTGACCTTGTCCAGCAGAATCAGCAGATCATCGGTCAGCTGGCGGTACATTCTGTCGCTGTTATGCTGCATGATGCCGCTGAAAATTTCACCGGTTGCGATATACATGAGCCGGTCATTTTCGTATTCCTGCGCGGCAGGGAGCAGGTCGTTTTTCAGCCAGCCGATGAGCGCCTGCTGCTCCTCCGGCGTTTTGCAGACGAACATCTCCAGAACATCCGCGACGGCATCGTCGCAGTCTCCGGAGAACACATCTCTGGTCAGATCGGTCGTGATGAAATCAATGAACTTCGGCAGAAATTCCTCCAGCGTGATCGTGCCGATGTCCTGCACCTTTTCGTCTGCGGTGAGGTGAATCTCCTTTTCGGTAATCGTCTTGCTCTCACCGAGCGGAATGACTGCGCCGTTCAGGTGCATTCCCCACGACTCCGGATACACATACCCGACAATGTCATTCTTGTTGAGATAGCAGATGATGTTGCCGTAATAGGTCGAATCCGCCGCACAGTGCATCGGTTCAAAGGCATAGATGAACGCATCCTCCTGCGTGGTGCCGAATTCCTCCGGGTGCTCATTGACATACACACCGACCAGATCGGCGACGGAGCCCGCTCTGGAATAGCCGGTAATCCACAGCTTGACATTTTTGAGCTTGTTGGTGCTGATGTAATCCCGGATGCGTGCAATGACCTTTTCGGCGGGCTTTGCAACACCCTCAATATCGCCCTGTGCGCCCGCGGTCAGGTTTGCAGCCCATTCGCTGTAATAGCGTGAGCCGCGGATCGCAACCGCAACGATCTCCTGGCCGTTCACGTTTTTGTGCGCAATCGCAGTGCCGATCGTGTCACGGGTCGGGGTATCGTCCATATCACCGACTGCAATATCCCCGTAGCCGATTTTTCCGAACAGATCACGCACATAGGATGAACCGCCGTTCTCAAAGGTTGAAAAGGCGAGTGCCATCGACATGGATGCCAGATGCGAATTTTCGCCGATCGAGCTGTCCTGAAAATAGCCGTCGCTGTAATAGTAGGTGTCCTCGGCGGGGTCTGCGCCTGCCTTCGGGATGTATGTGAATATGCCGGACTGCACCTCAAAGACGGCATCCTCGAATGCGGCGGGGACTGCGGCTGCAAGCGCGTTCACATTCACGAAACTGCACACGACACCGGCAGCACACACAGCCGCGATCATGCGGGTTTTCCATTTCGCTTTCATAGATTTACCTCCTGATAGAATTTTATGAAAACAGCATTTTGCTGTATCATGCGTTTGTTCGCAAAACGCGGCAAGCTCCCCCTGTTTTCATGCCGAAACAGGAGGAGTAAGCATTTGATTCAGAGCATCAGCTCTTCTGCTCTTTTTTCAGCTTCGGAGCAAAGACTGCTGTCGTGCCGAGAATGCCGATCAGCAAGCCGATCACGCCGGCGATTGCAAGCTTGCCGCCGCTGAATGCAGAGCCGGTCAGGCGCGCTGCGCCCAAAGACTCGAACTTCATGTGATTAATCTTGGCAAACTTCTCAGCAGCGCTGCCGGAATAACCGCGGATCACAAATCTCTTATCCGTGTTGATTTCATCCAGCATATCATCAGTTATGCCCACCTCGGCAAAGGAAACAACTCTGCCGTTTTTGTCATAGAGCTCCTGATAGTATGATGCTTTGATTTTGTCCCAGTCGAGCGAATTATAAACGTCGAGATACGTTTCATTGAAAAAAATCTGTTCCTCAGGATAATAGTTATAATGCATACCGAGCATGGTATATATTTTATAATATGCGTAGCTTCTAATTTCGTTAGACAGTTCGATGATCACGGCATCTGCGTTGTCGTACCGTGAATATCCGCAGAGACGGCCCAGCATATCCGAATCAATGTATGTAACACTTGCGGGAATCGTCATTGTCAATGAGCGAACAATGCCAAAATCAAAGGCATCTCCTTCGATGAATTCGATACCGTCAGAAATGATGATCTCCTTCTCATCACAGTTGCGCAGCCTGATTGCATCTGTTTCGATGCCTCTGATGGTTTTCCCGTCAATGGATGCGGGAACAACCAGCTTTCCGTCATCGTCTCCGGCGTAATGTACGATCGTATAATAGGGGTCATTATCTGTGGGGTAGCACTCCAGTGCCCAGTCAGTAGGATTCACGTCTGCCGAATCTGCGGATACGCTCATCGTGCAGAGCGCCAGCGGTGCGGCTGCCATTGCGAGTGCTGCGAGGATGCCTGCGATTTTTTTCATAATAAAACCTCCTAGTTGTTGTCGTTATTTCCTCCGCGCTCCGGGTTTCGCCGAAGCGCGGATAAAACCGTATTGCCTTTGCGGAAAGCATTACTTCTTCCGCTTCTTCTTTTTCTTGCCGTTGTGCTTCTGTGCGGGATAATTCTTCTTTCCGGACTGTTCGGAGGGCTTTGCAGGTGATTTGGGCGCGGTCGGTTTCTCCGGCTTTTGGGCGGGGATTTCATCCTGTGTACTGTCTGTCGGAGCGGATTCCTCCGGTGTATCGGGCTCCTCTGTGATCTCCGGCTCCGGCATCCGTGTGTTCGCAGCCGGTGATTGTTCTTTCGGTTCGGAATTGTCCGGCGTATCCTCAGCTTCCGTCTGATTCTTGTCGCTGTGCTTTTTCACCAGCACAACTGCAATAATCGCAATCAGCGCGGCGAACAGACCGACGAGAATCGCAATGATCTTGCCCTCGCCGATCACCGACGAAACAAAGCGCTCTTCCTTTTCCGTTGTTTTTTCCAGCGTGCTCTTTCCGTTGTCCACCGTGATGTACTTGGTTTGTGCCTTGCTGATTTCATTGAAAACGGCGTAAGAACTGTTGCTGTCCGGTGTCAGGTGCAGGTCGGAGCCCTCCAGCAGACCGCCGTTCGTCAGGTAAGCATGATTGCCTCCGGCATAAGCGCATCCCACGAATAGATTGTCTGCACTGCCGTCCGCGGTGTTGTCACGCACAATCATTTTTCCCTGCACGCCTAAATGATAACCGCTGCGAAGATAGACCGCACCGCCGCCGCTGCTCGCCTGATTGCCGGTCATTTCTACACTGTCCATTTTGACCAGTGAGCTGTAAATATAGGCAGCACCGCCTTCTCCGAGGCTCACATTGCCTGTGAATTTGCAGTCTGTGATATAGCCCTTCTTTTTGTTGCCGTCCAGCTGGTTCACATAAACTGCACCGCCGTCATCGTCTGCATGGTTGCCGCTGAATGTGCAGTTCTGCAAATGGAACGCGCTGTCATTGGTCACATAGATCGCGCCGCCGTTGTCCTCGGTGTAGTTGCCGTCAAACAGCACCTTATTGCAGTTGATTTCAGAGCCGTCAGAATAGATCGCACCAGCCTCGTCCGCAAGCGCGCTGCAGCGCTTGACAGAGCCATTTGTGAAGTTCAGCGTGCTGTCCTCAAGATGAATCGCGCCGCCTTCATTTTCTCTGGATTCACAGCCCGCAATCACAACTTCATCGAGATTCAGCGTGCCGTCCTTTACCATGAATGCACCGCCGATATCCTGCGCATAGCAGGCGCGGACACTGCAGTTTTTGAGCGAAGTGGCTGCGCCATAGTCCGTGCGGACTGCGCCGCCGCAGTTGTCGGTGCTTCTGCCGCCGTATGCCCAGCAGTTTGCAATCAGCACATTCTGGAGACTGACCGTTCCCCGATTCCAGATCGCACCGCCGCCCTTGTCGTCCGTGCCGCCATTATAGAGAGCGCCGCCGTTCATATCCAGTGTGCAGCCCGACTCAACATGGATCAGCCCGCCGACGTCTGCGCTTCTGCCGCCCTGAATGCTGCCGCCCGTAAAGGCGGAGCTGGATCTGCTTGCCGGATTGCTGTCAGTGATATGCAGCTTTCCGCCGTTTGTCAGCTTGATGAGACCGCCGTTGTCGGTTGTTTTCTTCAGCGTGCGGATCATCGGATAGCCGTTCAGGTCAACAGTAAATTCACTGCCCGGAAGCTCAAGCATCCGATCGAGCAGCCATGCGCTGTCCAGACGGAGCATTCCCTTGCTGCCGAGCTTTGATGCCGCGCTCCACGCATCGGTGCATCTGGTGAAGGTCTGTCCCGGCTGGAATGTGCCGTCCGCGCCGATCAAGCCGACGGTGGCATTGCCGTAATTCTCAAAGGAGAAGTGCATATAGTCATCGTTGTAAAGCGATGTCATAAACGGCCAGGAATGGATCGTGACTTCACTGCTTTCCATTGCAGAACCCGCATTGTTGATCCACATTCTCGCCTTCATGCCGAGGTCGTGATGCGTGAGACCGCCGCCGAAATCCGGATAGGCATACACCGCGACCGGACTTGCTGCACCGAGATCAAAGGTGTGGCTGATCTTCATGTAATCGTCCTTGACCTCAGACGAATTCGGCTCCCAGAGATGCTTCTCGCCGGCGGAATCCACCAGATAGACCGGCATCTTGTCGCTGTTCCAGCCATCCGACTCGTTGGTGACTTCCAGTTCGATCTTCACGCGCTGTCTGAGATCGTCCGGCACATCGTCATAGGGCTTGAACACCGCATTGACGGTATAGGAGCGGTCGATGCTCTTTGTCAGCTCCAGCGTTGCATTCGCGGAATTAGAGGTCTGGGTAATCACATAGTCATGACTGCCGGAATACATCTCGCGCTGTGCAACGACAGCAGAAGTAATCTCAAAGTGATCGAACACGCAGCCGTCAGCCGGCTCTGCGATCAGTGCGACAGCCTTGCCCTTTGTGTAGACGCCGCCGCCGGTCACGGTGCCGTAGCCCTTCTGCGCGGTGACAGTCACATGATAATCGCTGTTGCCGCCGGACGCACTCGTGACAGGTGCGCCGGAAAACGTCGGATAGGGGTCACTGCCGACATTCTGCCGGAACAGATTCTTGAATGTGATGCCGTAGCTCGGCAGCGCATTGCCTGCGCCGAGGCCGTTCAGTGCGTAGCAGACCTTTCCGTTCATGATATCCGCGGCGGATGCCCATTCAGAACCGTTCTCGCCGTTTCCGGTCAGATACGGATTCGTCCATGCAAGCGCACGGCAGCAGATCAGTGACATGTTCTGCTCGCCGCACACAGCGCCGCTGTAGGAATCGCCGGTCACATAGCCGCGGTTCAGGCAGTAAAGGCAGCCGTTCTTGCCGGTGATGCCGCCGACATAATCGTCGCCGTGGACATCGCCGTGGTTGATGCAGCACCAGACCTGATTCGATTCATTCAGGCCGACGATGCCGCCGATGTAATCGTCGTTGTCGCTGTGGATATAGCCGTAATTTGTGCAGCCGAACACGATCGTGCTGCCCTTGGTGTGCCCCGCGATGCCGCCTGCGTATTCCGTATCGCCGCCGCCGCAGACCTCGCCGCGGTTCATGCAGTGTTCGATTTTTGCATTTTCCGCCTGACCGGCGATGCCGCCGACATAATCCCAGTTGCAGTCCACCGTGCCCATATTGACACAGTAGCGCATCACGCCTCTGAAAATGCCTGCAATTCCGCCTCTGTACGGGTCTTTGTCATAGGAATTGACACGGGCATTCTGTGTGCAGTGCTCCACATAGGCATTCCAGTTCACAACACCCGCAATACCGCCTGCATAGGCATCGGTCGCCTTGGTCATTGCGACCTCGCTGTAGATGTTGATGAGCGCGCCACTGTCAATCTGCCCGACCACACCGCCGACATGATCGTCACCGGAGACATTGCCCTTGACCGCCAGATTGCAGATCGTGCCGTATTGCGTGCGGCCGAACAGCCCCTGATAGTTATTCGTCTGCGTAATCGAAAGCCCGATGATCGCATGGCCCTCGCCGTTAAAGCTGCCGTTGAACGCATATGTCGTGCCGATCGGCGTCCACTCGATGCCTGCAAGGTTGATATCTCTTGTCAGATGCACCGTGCGTCCCAAAAAGCTGTAATTATTCGCAACAAGAGAGGTCAGTCCGAACAGCTCCGCACCGGTACCGATATACAGATTGGAATCGGTTGGGTGATTGAAATACCAGCCGTAATCGCAGGTGCCGTCCCAGATGTCGAAATCGGAGACATTGCAGTCATGCCGCGAGGCACCCCATTCGCTTTCCGGCTCCACAGTGGAAAGCGGCACAAAGCGGAATCTTTGGTTCGGTCCCGCATTGACATCCCAAAGCTGAATTTTTGTCCAGTCAGCCGTTCCGTATCCGCTCACATCAATGACCTTGCTGTCGTCCATCTTGCTGCGAATCAGATATGTGCCATCGCCCGCGGATGTAAGCCGCCAGAGCTGATTCACGGCGCTGCCGCCGGTTTTCTTTGCGGAGAGAACGATCTGTGCCCCGTTTGCAGTATTGCCGCCACTGACATCCATGACCTTTCCGTCAACACCGCTTTCGATGTAATAATATCCGTCGCTTTTGCGCAGCTTCCAGCGCTGTGTAGCCGTTCTGTCGATATGGTACAGAATGACCGTACCGTTGCTGCGGGCATGGTCGAGTGTTGCATTGCCTGCACAGGCGGGAACGATCGCAAATTCCTCGTTCTCGCCGTATGCGTCCAGATCTGCCGTATCGAGAATCATTGCGCTCTGGGGCAGAGAGACAGAATCAAGGAGATCCCGGTTATCTGATCCGCCGGGCAGATTGGCCGCAGAAACGGTTATGCACTGTGCCGCCATGTTCAGCGACAGCACCGCCGCCGAAAAAACCGCCGCAATGCGGGATAATAATATCTTCATATGCTTCACCCCGTTATTTGTGAGGATTCTTGCCTTCCCCCGCGCCGGAAAAATCCGGCACGGGTCAACTGAAGGAGGTTTGGAATTATCAGTTGCTCTTGATCTTGAATTGACCGTAGGTCATCAGTGCATCTGCATGGCCGCCGGTGATTTCCGCACCCGGCTTTGTATAGACACCGTGTTCAGGATTGCGCAGACCGAACAGATAAACGCGGTTGTCCGTTATTTCTTCCACGCTGTCCGGGCTTATGACAAAGCGTTTGTTGTTCATGTTGTATCTCGTGCCCGCATCGGAGAGCACATACTCCCACGGCTGCACCAGTCCGGTGTTGTCCGGCACGCGGTCGCGCTCGCCGGCACCGATTCTCATCAGCGGTGTTTCGTTCTTTATAGGTGCGCCGCTGCGGTAGTAGAGATACGCATTCTCTGCAGTATTGATGCAGATTTGCTTTCCGGTCGAGGTTCTTGCGGGATAATACTCCGCGCCGTTGATGATTGCGCAGTCAAGTCCCCGTTCGTTTTTGGTCAGCTCCGGCTGCGTGCCGGTCTTGACGATCAGATCATAAGCGGCATCTCCTGACGTGGAAACCTTGCCGTAGCCCACGAAAACGACCTTTCCGCTGTTTTCGCTGAGGTTGATGTCCAGCACATAGGTCGCGCCCTGATTCTGCAAATCGGCAGCCGCCGTGTTGATGCTGTCCGCCTCAGAGAGATACACTCTGCCGACATAGCCCTTGCTGTCATCGCATTTGCCGTGCAGATAGGTGAACGAATCCGGATTAACGGTCGGCTTTGCATTGTCGCCGGTAGTCGTAACGGTCTTTGCCGTTTTGCTGCCGGGCGCATATGCGACCGTATCGAAGTCGATTGCGGTGATCGGATCGCCGAGCGAGAGGTTCTTGGACTGGTAGATATAATAGGTCTCGTATCTGTCAATGACCGGCTCCTTGCCGCAGCGTGTATAGGTCACACCGCCGACCTTGATGGATTCCGGTGCGAAATCCTTTTCCGGCTTGTATTTGAGCAGCCCGCGGATCGCCTCATTCGGATTGTCCGTTCTGGAAACGCCGAGCATCGCAACAAAGACATCCGAGCCGATGGAGTCCTCTGTCGGTACGTCGCAGTTGTCGCGGATGGTGTACTGCCACGGAATGCCAAGGCCGTAGAGACCGCGTGCGGTATACCGGTTTCGTTCATCATCGTATTTCGCAATCCATTCCTTCATCTCACCTTTTATACACAATTCTTCGCCAAGCTGTGAGATATTTGCGCGCCATTCAGCCGGCATATCATCCAGCATTGCTTCGTATTCTTTCATAAATCCTTCCAGATAAGGGCTTTCATAGCTCACGCTTCCGTTTGCATAATTATCAGAACCTTGATAGCTCAGTTCGCCCGGTTTCCCTGTAACGCCGTATCTTGCAGAAAATGTCGTGCTGAGATTATACGGGAGAATCTCGTCGGTGCAGGAATTGAGAAGGGTCATCATGCAGCTGTCCGTATTGGTCTTGTTGATGGCGACATACATTTCATCGGAAACTTCCTGTCCCTTTTCCTTCATCGCATCGACCTGTGTCTTGGTATCTGCCACCGCCAGCACCACATTCGAGATGTATTTCTTCTGGGTGGTGTCAGCATCTCTGTGCACGAACATATAGACACCGTTTCCTGCCTTTTCCGTCGGAAGATATGCCAGATTGTGCGGCAAAGGCGAATTGCGCACGCGGATATCTACGACCGGCTTCCATCCCTCCGGCGTAGTGCTTCCGTTGTTGGTGAACAGAATGTCGTCATAGGTGAGCGGCGTTTTCCCGTTCATCGGTCCTGCACCGAAGATGCCCTTGCAGCGCAGCTCGCTTGCAGACCACTTCACGGAATAATCCACCGTGCAGGGATTTTCAGGCCAGTAGCCCTCCCGTTCAAAGTCCTCGGGCTTGAAGTCCGTGCGGATATCGTTGTACACCTTGGAACCGGGTGTATGGTTCAGGCACATCAGATAATCATGTGTCGGTGCGAATCCAACCAGCCAGTACCGATAATTAGATTCATTCAGTGCTCCGCCGGATTTCGAGCTTTCGGCACGAACAGCCAGATACGGATCCTGCGCGGCATAGCCGCCGCCCTGCTGTGTGCCGTACACCGGCTGGAGTGATTCCGCACCCTGTACGGCAGTATAGGAGACAAAATCCGTGATTGCACGCTTTGGATTGTAGGTGTAGTTTATGAGAATTGTTGCGCCGGGAGCCCAGTCGTTCCATTTATAGATATAATCTTCAAAACTGAAATAGTCCGTTCCCTTGAGAAGGTCATCGTCAATTTTGAAACGGGTGCCGCGGACATTGTTGATTGCTTCGCTGCCCCATCCCGATGCAAATTCCTCTGCGAGACGCATCACCGAGGTATCTGACTTCTGTGCAATAAACGGCGTAAGACCGGCGATATACTTTGTCGCGGGCGTGCCGTCTGAATTGGTCGGCAGATACGCCACACTCGGGCGGTAATAAATATACACCGGCGGATACTTTTGGCGGGTGTAATATCCGTACAGCATATCCTGGTCAATCAAGCCGGTCCCAACAACTAGGTCGCCCGATTGCGCATAATTGGTCTTGTTGAAGTTGAAGGGCAATCCGGCAAAGGTCATGATCGGCTCATAGCCTGCCGGCGCCTCCTTCGGGTCATGCACGATGATGAAATCCGCAGTGATCGGATCGCCGTGCGTCTCTTCGGCTGTGGCATAGAGTCCGTCGCCCTGCGATGTCATGCCGCCCTTCGGTGTGCTGCCGCGTGCGAGCGCGTAATTGGCGCTGCCGAACAGTGCCGTCATCGAAGTATTGTTCGGCGACATGCGGAGATCGGTCAATGCAATATCCGGATTCGTCGTCAGGGAATATCCGAAATAAGTATATGTGCGGTAGACATTCGGCGTCAGGTTCTGGTTGATGATCGTGAGACCCTGTGCCTGAAGCTCCTTCTGCGCGGCAGTCTCATTGCCGTAATACGAGACGATCGAGACGTCCTTGATATAGAGCGGTGCCCGCGTGGCGGTGTAGGTCAGGAAAACGGAATCCTTCGGTGCGGCGGTGTCGCTGCTGCCGTCCGCGTCTTCGCCGTTTTCCAGATCGGCGGCTTCCTGCTCCTCCAGTGCCTTGATCTCTGCGTCGCTCGGCTTTTCAGGCGGGGTGAATTCCGTTGCCGATGCAAAGTCAAACGGCAGATTGGAGAAGGCGGAGATGATCTTTCCGGTGCCGTCAAAGTCGTCATACGATCCGAGCACGCCGAAATCCGCGATGATCGGCTGACCGAGCTTTGTATTCGTCGTGTAGTAGATCAGGTCGCCGTATACGGTGTCGGCGAGATAGCTGTAATACTGATAATTCGGAACGGTGTCAAAGTCGACATCCGCCGGAAGGATGCGGATATCCGTGATCGCCTTGCTTGCGTTCGTGCTGCCCTTGTAGCCGAGATAGGTATACTTTGCCGGTTTCGCATTCGGCGTCAGATTGCGGTCGATGAACGAATAGCCGGCATTCTGGAGCTCCTGGATCGCAAGGGCACGGGTCTCCTTCCGGACCAGCTTCAGACCGGTGAGGTAGAGCTGCACCTGCTTGAAAGTCAGGAACAGATGTGTGCCGTCTGCCTCCGCACCGGCATCTTCACTTTCGGTATTGAATTCCGTTTTGCTCTGTAAGTCATAGGGCATATTCCCGAAGGTCATGAGCGTCTTGAAAGCAGGCTTTCTTGCACTCATCGCGCCGATGCAGTGAAACTCTGCGGAAATCGCCTGATTGCCGCTTGTGCTCGTTGTGGTATAATATGTATCGCCGTTTGCCGCCGTGCCGATCTTCTTATAATCGGCGGAAACATTTGCTGCATCTGCGCCGGCAGGCAGAACCTTGATATCCGTCACGGCATTGATGACAGTGCCTGCTTTCTTGTAGCCGAGCAGCGTTGCCTTGCTGTCCTCAGCAGGCGTCAGGTTCACATTCACCGGAGTCCAGCCGTTTTTGCGGAGCTCTTCTGCGGCTGCATCCAGATCATCGCCGACCTGCACGGTCATGGCGGAAACATAGGTCTCGGATGCACCGACCGACTCTTCCCAGCTCACGATGCCCTCAGCCATGTTGTCCTCGGTGACATAGCTGAGTGAGATTGCAGGAGCCTTGCTCGTGTCTACATACTGATTGAGATTTGCAACTGCTGTTTCGTTGAAATAGTTGACTGCTGTATAGCAGGGCTGCACATAGAGGCTGCCGATCTGCACACGGAAGCAGACGCCGTCCTTATCCAGCCGCAGCGGGCTGCCAGCACCCGGATTCTTCGACCAGCAGAGCGCGCTCCAGCGGTCGTCCTTGCCTTCGCAGGCATTCAGATCGCCGTAGCCGCGGAGGTATTCTTTGTTATAGCTTTTGTAGTCCTCGTCCATTCCGCTGCCCTTCGCAGGGTAGTAGTAGAGATATTCACACGAATCATTTGTGTCGAGGATCGTTCCGGGCACGGGGGATTTGAATGCTGCGTCGACATAATCCTCCTCATAGAAATGTGTCCGGTAAATTGTGATCGCCATATTGACAAACATAATAGCAATCGAAATATAGATCGATACCTGACTGAACCACATCAGCGCGCCGCCCGCATAACCGAAAATGGAGGCAAGAACGCCGCCCGCCTTTGCAAACGCAAAGCAGGCAGAGTAGGTCAGTGCAGATGACCACGCACCGATTGCAACACCGAACGAACTGACGACCGAGATGCCTGCCGTGATGGTGCCGACGATCATACTGGTGGTCTGTATGATAGAAATGATCTTTTCCAGTACGCTCAGCACGTCCGTGCGTTCACCGGTAACGGACTCAAGCATCTTTCCGGCTTTGTCATTGAAGATCAGATGGTTGGTCTCGGCATAAAGCTCATCATATTTGCTTTTGTCGATGCCTTCCCAGACGGAGATTTTGCTGTTTTTGCTGCCGTATTCCTTGATCTTCTTTTCCAGCTCTTTGAACATGGGAGCTGCTTTGTTTGTGATCTCCTCATTGTTTATCAGATACATGACCAGCGGCGCGACACCGTTGATCTGCATGAGATACGCCTGTCCGTTGGTCAGCGCGGCCGCCAGCGGATAGAACGGATGCAGCTCCGAAGGATCGTCAATATATGGCTGAGAGCCGATATCGACCAGGTATTCCGCGACAGTGGTATAATCGTCGTACATATACTGGTCAAGGATTTCATATGCCTGCAGGTAATACAGATCCGCACTGTTGTCCTTGATATTCTGATTCATGATCTCAAGAGAGGCATTCTCTGCGCTGTCCGCAGCGGATTCTCCCGCGGCGTCATCGGGAAGCATGCTCTCCAGGCCGTATTCTTCCAGTCTGGCCTCAGCGTTCTCATAATTCGCGGCGAAATCCTGAACCGCCTTCTTGATCATGCGGACACGCTCGTCAAAGACCTCTTCGTATTCGTAGTCGATCTCATCAAACTCCAGCATTTCCGCCATGCCGGTCAGACCGATGCGTTCTGCCCAGTTGCCGTAGCTGGAATCACATTTCAGCGTGATCTGTTTTTGTGTGATCTGCGTTGTTGTCGCTTCCGTCGTGGCGGTTGTAGTCAGCTCTGTCAGTGTCGTTTCTGTCTGCGTCGTTGTTTCTTCCGTCGCGGTGGTCTCTTCCGTCGCGGCGGTCTCTTCCGTCGAAGCAGTATCTTCCGCAGACGTCGTTTCCTCGGTCAGCGTCTCAGCCGTCATGTCGGTTTCGGTGTGCTCCGCAGACTGCACTTCCGATACCGTCTCAGTTGTCTCTGCCGCTTCTGTCGATGCTATGATTCCGGTCAGAAGGGTTTCCTCCATCTCATCCCTCGGCAGTTCTTCCAGCAGCATTGTCTGGGCCGGGGGTGCCTGATCGACATTGACCGGATATTCACCCTCAACAAATTCAACACCCGGGTTGTAATCCGCCACAGCCGGAATAAATGTCGAATACAGCGTGTTGGCGAGGGAGCCGGAGCCGCGCTGCAAAACTGCCGCCAGCGCCTTCGGTTCGTACTTTTCCGAATCCGGATTGCAGTAATCTGAAAGCAGGAAATCTCCGAATGCCATATTGATCGGCATCTCAGGCTTTCCGCTCTCGATCGTTATGCTGTCGAACCAATAATAATTCAGCAGCTTTAATGCCATCTCAGCCGACGGGCTGCCCTTCGCAAGATTCCGCCGGAACTCCGGAATGATCCGGAAGGTTTCCTCTGCCAGCGTCATGAACCGGTCGATCTGCAGATCGAGCATCTCCTGATAGCTGCGGATTTCGTATCCGGCGCCCATGGTCAGCACGGACAGATCGGTGATCGCGTCATCCCGGTTTTCCGTCGTTTTATAGCCGAGAACCACAGCATCCTCGCCGGTTCCGTAGTTCAGATCCTGCTCCAGCGGGATATAGCCCTTCGATTTGCAGTCTGAGACGGCATCAACGAGCTCCTCTGCCTGAAACAGCATGATCTCTGAAACATAGAGAATTTTCTCCTCCGCCTGCACCATGTCCCGCGTAATAAAGCTCATGACGGTAACAACGGACAGTGATACGGCACAGAGCTTACGAAACAGATTCCTTTTTTTCATAACAGTCATCCTTTCCCGGAGTTTCGGATTATCTTAACATCTCCATTATAGCAAACGAAGAGATACAAAAGAGATACAAATCCGGCTGTTTGCGGGCGATTCCCGAAAATTATTCCGCATCTTTCAAATTTCTGCATAATGCACAAATGCCGTCTGCATTTCAGGACGGCATTTGTTGTAAATTTATGCTGCGGTCGGTTCACCGGTCGGCTTCTCCTTCTTCCTGCGCTTGCCTGCCAGTGCAACGATCAGCCCGCAGACGCCTGCGCCGCCGAGTGCGGAGAGCACGCCGGTCGTGACAAGCGCGTTGCCCGTCTCAACTGTACCGGTATACTTGGAAGCGAGCTGCTTGTAGTAGAGATAGATGCCGTTCAGATTGTTGTTGTAGGTGAATTTTGTGTCTGTCATATTGACCGCGTAATCAAAACCGAAGAACGACAGCGGAACGGTGCGCACTGGGATATTGGTCGTGCCCTTCTTCACGGTGAAGCCCGCCTGGATCGGCGAACCCGCACGGGTGTCCTTGGTGGTATACAGGGCAAGCCATTGCTTCATGACATCGCCGTTGAGGTCGCCGTAATCGCCGAGTGTCTCGTTTGCCATGTTCATAGCCGAACGGTTGCACTTGGTGCAGTCGTAGTAGATGTAGCAGTGCGAGCCGTCCTCGTAGTACCCAAGATCGACCATTTTGCGCGGGATCGGGAGCATCTCCTGATGGTAGTATGCCTGCATTTCGGTGATCGCCGCATATGCCGAATACACGGACATTGCCAAGCCCACGATCGCCATGCCGACGCCGAACCACTTCCAGAAGGTGCTGCCGGAGCCGGAGGTCATTGCGGCTTCTGCGGCATCGTCCGCCTTGTCTGCGGCTTCCTGTCCGCCCGCCTGAATGTCATCCATTTCATCAGCAACCGCCTGTGTGTTTTTCTTTGCGTCCTCTGCCGCCATGATTTTTCGATCCAAGGTCAGCTCCCTCGGAGTACCCTTGATCCTATAATTCTCAAATACATCAGGTCTGTCTTTTTGCATATCAGCTACGAAGCTTTGAAACTGATCATCCGTCAAATCAGTAATGGATTCTATGCCTGAAGAGTCGATGTTCTTTCTGACCAGCCAGAGATCCAGTTCATCAGACAGCATGTCGTTGATCGCATTGATATTGTCTTTCGCATTGCCGACAATATCGTCCATGACCCAGCCTTTCGCTTGGAGTTCTTTTGTGAGATCGTCAAGCTGATCTCCCGCTGCCGCTGCCGCGTTTTTGATGTCGGGGTTGGGCTTGTAGGTTTGGATCTGCTTCTCGATATTTAATTCATCAAATTGCTCCCAAGTGCCATTTGCTAGGTCATATTTCCTTCCGTTTGATAATGTAATCGTTCCGTTATCTTTGTCCAGAACTGGCATAAATTTAGAATATTTTTCTGCGCCATCAGGTCCGGCTACCTCCAGGAACACCTCCATATAGCCTTTCGTACTTTTTTGAAAAAACTCAAAAGCTTTATCGACATTATATCCAGCTACCATTGAAGCAACGTCGGCAATACCCTGCACTCCCATATTCAAATTATTTAGTGCAGTATACAATTCTTCTGGAGATACCTGAATCGCATTCACAGCAGCGGAACCAATATCATCGGCTACAGATACAAAGCTTTCTCTGTTTAAAACAACTTGCTGAATGGCTTCCTGCCCGTTTCCGAGCGCGTTGACACCCGCGCTCCAGTTCTTCGCCGCAAGCGCCACACCTGCGATCGAAGCCGCGATACCGCCGGCAAAGATACCTGCTGTCATGTAGCTGATACCCACGCCGAACAGACCCTCGTTCACTTCCTCGCCGAGTGAAGCTGCCTTGCCCTGCGCCGCATTCGTGACTGCAATTTCGCCGACCTTGAAATCATTGCGGTTCACCTCCGCATAGACCGAGCACGGTTCATAGTCCGTCACACCGAACGCGGGATCCTGCATGGTCGCGTAGGTCGAAGCCCATGTGTCCTCGTCCATCAGACCTGTCGTCAGCATCTTGTCGAGCGAGGTGTATTCAAGCAGGCAGCGCTGCCCCGCAGACATCTGTGCGATCAGCGGATAGAGCGCGGCTCTCTGCGGCAGACCGAGCGCATCATAGCCGGAGAGCAGCGCACTGTCTGTGAGGTAGTCGTTGTCCGTATAGACCAGATACGATGCCAGAGAATCCTTGCCGTAGCTGACATTCGTCAGCAGCGAATAGAGCACTGCCCCGCGCGCCCATGTGGTCGCGTCCTCGAACTCGTTGTTCTCGAAATACTTGTCGCGTTCCTCGATCGTCGCATTGACGGAAAGCTCGCTCCATGTGTAGTTGCCGAGATAATTCCGCAGACCGATCAGCGAGGAAGCGAACATTTTTGCATCGTCGTCATAGAGCTGCATCAGCTCGGTGACGGCTTCGTCCTTTGTGTAGTCGGGATGCTTTTTCATGAAATCCTCAAAGAACGTGTCAAAGGCGTTTTTGGTCTGGTCGCTGTTCGCCGCCGCAATCGCACGGTTCACAAAGGAATCATCCGCTGTATCCGCCGCAAACGCAAGATTCTGCATGATCTCCGAGACAACGGTCGAATTGCCCTGCATGAGGATCGTGACCATATCGGCGTGCTTTGTCGGGTCGGCTTCCCATGCGGCTTCGTCCTCGGTGCGGAGCGTGTTCAGCAGCAGGTCGCCCATGAGCGCGCCGGAATCGTCGTCCTTGAACTTGTTGAGGTTGTCGTGCGCGATTTTCGCCTTGACCTTGCCCGCCTTGTAGTTTGCGCGGTATTCCTTCAGCGCCGCCATGATGTTTTCGAGGAAATGCGCCTTTTCCTGCTCCAGCTCTTTCAGCACCTTTTCGTAGGCTTCATAGCTGTAGCCGCCGTTCATGTTCATGATCTTCATGTCGGTGATGGCTTCATCGGCGTTCGTCGTGGTCTTGTAGCCGAGATAGACCGAACGCTTTTCCGATGCCAGACCAAGCCAGCTGAAAGCGTCGCTGCCGCCTTCGCCGCCCTCGTTCAGGTTCTGATTGACGACCTTGTAGCCGTTCTGGGTGAGCCAGTCCTTCGCCTCTTGGTCACTGTTGCCGTAACTGATAATGACCTCGCTCAAGTACTGTGTTGATGCAGCCGATGCCTGCAAGGGCTGCGCGGTCATTTGAAGCCCCATTGCAGCCGTCATGGCGGCAGTCATGAGCTTCAGTCTGATATTTTTCCACTTCATAGCGGAGACCTCCTTATTTGAGATTACTTCCATTATAGCAAACGAAGAGATACAAAAGAGATACAAATCCGGCTGTTTGCGGGCGATTCCCGAGAATTATTCCGCGCCTTTCAAATTTCTGCATAATGCACAAATGCCGTCTGCATTTCAGGACGGCATTTGTTGAAAATTTATGCTGCGGTCGGTGCTTTTTCCGGTTCTTTCTTCTTGCGCTTGCTGACCAATGCGACGATCAGCCCGCAGACGCCTGCGCCGCCGATTGCGGAGAGTACGCCGGTCGTGACAAGCGCATTGCCCGTCTCAACGGTACCGGTATACTTGGAAGCCAGCTGCTTGTAGTAGAGGTAGATGCCGTTTGCATTGTTGTTGTAGGTGAATCGGGTGTCCGTCATGTTCACGGCATAATCAAAGCCGAAGAAGGACAGCGGCACGGTGCGCACAGGGATATTGGTCGTGCCCTTTTTCACGGTGAATCCCGCCTGAATGGGTGAGCCGGCGCGGGTATCCTTCGTGGTATAGAGCGCAAGCCACTGCTTCATGACATCGCCGTTCAGGTCGCCGTAATCCCCGAGGGTCTCATTGCCCATGTTCATCTCGTTGCGGTTGCATTTTGCGCAGTCATAGTAGACATAGCAGGAGGTACCGTCCTCATAATAGCCGAGATCGACCATTTTGCGGGGAATCGGGAGCATTTCCTGATGATAGTATGCCTGCATTTCGGTGATCGCTGCATACGCCGAATACACGGACATTGCAAGACCCACGATCGCCATGCCGACGCCGAACCACTTCCAGAAGGCGCTGCCGGAGCCGGAGGTCATTGCGGCATCTGCGGCATCGTCGACCTTGTCTGCCAGTTCCGGATCAGTCATGTCGTCCACATATTTTGTTATGTTTGCGGAGGAGTTGATGTCATTTTTCATTTTTTCAAGATTATGATATTCCGTGTATTGTTCCATCAGTTTTGCAGAATCAAACTTGTCTTTGCCATACATCTGCTCAAAGTTTTTCGCCCATACTTCAAAATTCTGCTGATCCAAATCGAACGGACCCACGAGACCGAGATCTTTTGCTTGAAGCCAACTAAAAAACGCATCCTGAGCCCCTTCCGTATTACTAAGCACTTGACCCAAGCCGGTTTGAAGCTTTGCCATTTCTTTTTCAGCATTATTAACAAGCTCTGTTATTGTTTTTGCACCGAGTTTTTGCTGTGCTGTATATACAGCCGCTTCAATATCAGGATTGATCTGCGAAAGTGTTTCAGTATACTGTTTGCGTACATATTCATCTATACCGACACTGCCGTCTCTAAAGTAAACCGTTCCGTCGCAGTCCGTGATAGAATAAATCTGACCGTCAACATAGTTAATGCGGCTTCCGGCATTAAAGGCAACTTCGCCGTACGGACCTGCGACTGTAAGCTGCTTGCTCCAAAGGCCGATATTACCATTGATTGCCTGAACATTAGGCAACCAGTTATTCTTCACATTTTGAACAAACATGTGATCAGCTATATGTTTTATATTCTCATGGTGTTCAGCCAACAATGTTTGAAAATGCTCAACCTGTTCTGCACGGACGGGCATCATAGAGAATACGGCGCCTTTTGATGTAACCGCATTCGTTTGAATACCGGGAACATATAAGCTCAATCCTTTTTGCACGTTCGGGGAAAGAGCTGACATCGTCCAGTTCTTTGCAGCAATCGCAATACCGGCAATGGAAGTGACAATACCGCCGACAAAGATACCTGCCGTCAGGTAGCTGACACCCACGCCGAACAAGCCTTCGTTCACTTCCTCGCCCAGCGATGCTGCCTTGCCCTGCGCCGCATTCGTGACGGCAATTTCGCCAACTTTGAAATCATCGCGGTTCACCTCCGCATAGACCGAGCACGGCTCATAGTCCGACACACCGAACGAGGGATCCTGCATGGTCGCGTAGGTCGAAGCCCATGTATCCTCGTCCATGAGACCGGCGGTCAGCATCTTGTCCAGCGAGGTGTATTCCAGCAGGCAGCGCTGCCCGGCGGACATCTGCGCAATCAGCGGATACAGCTTTGCTCTCTGAGGCAGACCGATCGTATCATAACCGGAAAGCAGTGCGCTGTTTGTCAGAAAATCATCTTCGCTGTAAACGAGATATGCAGCCAAACTCAGATCACCATAGCTGACATTTGATAAAAGTGTGTAGAGGTTTGCTGCTCCTGCCCATGTGTTTTGATCTTCAAATTCATGCTCTGTGAAATAAGCGGCAATTTCATCTGAAGTCGCCTCAAGTGTCAGTCCGCTTTGAACATAGTTCGAGAGATAATTCTTGAGACCGACCAGCGAAGAAGCGAACATTTTCGCATCGTCATCATAGAGCTGCATCAGCTCGGCAGCTGCCTCGTCCTTTGTATAGTCCGGGTGCTTTTCCATGTACGCATCAAAGAACGTGTCAAACGGAGATTCCAGCATGTTCGCTGCCGCAATGGCACGGTTTACAAAGGAATCATCCGCTGTATCCGCCGCAAACGCAAGATTCTGCATGATCTCCGAGACACAGGTCGAGTTGCCCTGCATGAGAATCGTCACCATGTCGGCATGCTGTGTCTTATCGGCTTCCCATGCTGCCTCATCCTCTGTTTTGAGCGTATTGAGCAGCAGGTCGCCCATCAGCGCGCCGGAGTCATCGTCCTTGAATTTGTTGAGGTTGTCGTGCGCGATTTTCGCCTTGACCTTGCCCGCCTTGTAATTTGCGCGGTATTCTTTCAGCGCCGCCATGATGTTTTCGAGGAAGTGCGCCTTCTCCTGCTCCAGCTCTTTCAGCACCTTTTCGTAGGCCTCATAGCTGTAGCCGCCGTTCATGTTCATGATCTTCATGTCGGTGATGGCTTCGTCGGCGTTCGTCGTGGTCTTGTAGCCGAGATAGACCGAGCGCTTTTCCGATGCCAGACCAAGCCAGCTGAAAGCGTCCGAGCCGCCTTCGCCGCCCTCGTTCAGGTTCTGGTTCACGACCTTGTAGCCGTTCTGGGTGAGCCAGTTTTTCGCCTCATCGTCTGTTCTGCCGTAGCTGATGATGACCTCACTGAGGTACTGCGTTTGCGCAGCAGATGCCTGCAGGGGCTGCACGGTCATCTGCAAGCCCATTGCCGCCGTCATTGCGGCAGTCATGAGCTTCAAGCCGATGTGTTTCAACTTCATAGGGATAGCCCTCCTTATTTGAGATTACTTCCATTATAGCAAACGAAGAGATACAAAAGAGATACAAATCGGGCTGTTTTCGGGCGATTCCCGAAAATTATTCCGTGTGTTTCAAATTTCTGCATAATGCACAAATGCAACTTGCTTTTCAAGACGGCGTTTGGTAAAAACTTATGCTGCGGTCGGTTCGCCGGTCGGCTTTTCCTTCTTCCTGCACTTGCCTGCCAGTGCGATAATCAGCCCGCAGATGCCCGCGCCGCCGATCGCGGAGAGCACGCCGGTCGTGACAAGGGTATTGCCGGTTTCGACCGTACCCGTATACCTGTTCGCAGCCTGCTTGTAGTAGAGATAGATGCCGTTCGCATTGTTATTGTAGGCGAATTTGGTATCCGTCATGTTGACCGCGTAATCAAAGCCGAAGAAGGACAGCGGCACAGTGCGCACAGGGATATTGGTCGTGCCCTTCTTCACGGTGAAGCCCGCCTGAATGGGTGAGCCGGCGCGGGTGTCCTTCGTGGTATAGAGCGCGATCCACTGCTTCATGACGTCGCCGTTCAGATCGCCGTACTCGCCGAGGGTCTCATTGCCCATGTTCATCTCATTGCGGTTGCATTTCGTACAGTCATAGTAGATGTAACAGTGCGTGCCGTCCTCGTAGTAGCCGAGATCGACCATTTTGCGCGGAATTGGGAGCATCTCCTGATGGTAGTAAGCCTGCATTTCACTGATCGCCGCATATGCGGAATATGCCGCCATTGCAAGACCCACGATCGCCATGCCGACGCCGAACCACTTCCAGAATGTGCTGCCGGAAGCGGCGCTCATTGCTTCATCTGCCTGCTGCTCCAGATCCAGATCATTTGGATTCTGGTTATGGATATCACCCTTTATTTTCTGGATTTCTTCCAGTTCCTTTTTCTGCACCCGAAGCTCCAGTGCATACAGACTTTTTTCATTTTCTACCTTTTCCAGTTTTGCGATGAGTTCTTTTTGTTCGGGATACTTTTTCTTCATGAAGTTGATGAAAGACTTTACTTGCTCTTTTTTGCCGAACGTCGTAATATCAAAACCCTCAGCCAGACTGGTCCGCTCCGTGATGCCGTATAACTTCATCGTTTCGTAATGAGAGCCTGCTTCAAATAAATCATCAAAGTAACTGATCATGACCCCGTCCGAATTTCTGATGACTTTTTGTCCGAGTGCTTCATTCAGAGACTGAAACAATTCATCGGTTTTCGACAGATAATCGTCGAGATTCTGATATCCATACTTGGTTGCATACTGTTCGAGCTGAGCATCAATACTTGAAATCTGCTTTGATATATCTGCGTTGAACTGCGACGCAAATAATTGGTAATTTGCTTTTACGGTTTCATCCACACCCGTAGTGCCATCGAGATAATAGATATTTCCTTTGCTGGTCGTGAGGGAAACGACCTGATCTGTGCCTTCCTTATAATTTATGATAACACCGTTATCGAACAGAATCGTCTGATTGGAACCGGGCATCGTCATCTTCAAACTATCTGCGCTCGCCAAAGCTTTGATTTGTAGTCTTGAAAATGGGAGATTTCCACTTTTATGGGCATCGATTAAAAATTTGACATTTGCATCGTGCTCTCCGATCTTCGCTAACATACTATTCACATCATCGCAGATTTTATAATGCGCTGCAAATTTGTTTGCGTTTCCGGCTTTCAGGATGCTTTGGCCCTTTTCAACCCATTGATACACTGCACCCTTTGCTTTGTCCCTTGCCATTTGTTCCACATTTGCGGTGAGCTGATCTGCGAGGGCGTTTGCATTTCTGGCGATCACAGTATATTTCGCCGCAACTGCCAGACCCGCAACTGTTACGGCAATACTGCCGATTCCGATGCCTGCGGTCAACGCAGAGATTCCCACGCCGAACAAGCCCTCGTTGACCTCTTCGCCGAGGGAAGCCGCCTTGCCCTGTGCAGCGTTCGTCACGGCGATCTCGCCGACCTGAAAATCATTGCGGTTCACTTCCGCGTAAACAGAGCAGACCTCGAGTTTGTCTGTACCGAATTCGGGATCCTGCATCGTGGCATAGGTCGCCCGGAATGTCTCATCATCCATGAGTCCGATCGTCAGCATTCTGTCCATTGCGGTATATTCGAGCAGACTGCGCTGCCCCGCGGACATCTCTGCGACAAACGGATAGAGCAGGGCGCGCTGCGGCAGATTCAGTGCCTGATAACCCTCCAGCAGGGCAGTATCCGAAAGATAATCATTTTCCGTAAAGACCAGATAATTCAGCAGAGAGGTTCCGCCGTAGTCCGCATTCGACAGCAGGCTGTACATATTCGCAGCGCCTGCCCAGATGCTGCTGTCCTCAAACGGATGCTCCTCGAAATAGGCTTCCGCCTCCTCCTGCATCGCATCCATGGAAAGCTCGCTGTGCGTGTAGTTGGTCAGATAGTTGTTCAGACCGACCAGCGAGGATGCAAACATCTTCGCGTCGTCGTCATAGAGCTGCATCATCGCGGTAACGGCTTCGTCTTTCGTGCTGCCCGGGCGCGCCGTCAGAAAGCGGTCAAAGAACAGATCAAACGGCGTTTTGCTGTGTCCTGTGTTTTCTGCGGCAGCTATATCGGCGGCAGAGGCATCCTCGTCCGGCGTTCTGAACGCTTCGAGCGTGCGGGTCACGAAGGAATCGTCTGCCGTGTCCGCCGCAAACGCCAGATTCTGCATGATCTCCGAGACACAGGCCGAGTTGCCCTGCATCAGGATCGTCACCATATCCGCGTGATGTGCCGGGTCTGCCTGCCAAGCGGCTTCGTCCTCGGTGCGGAGCGTGTTCAGCAGCAGATCGCCCATCAGTGCGCCGGAGTCATCGTCCTTGAATTTGTTTAAGTTATCGTGCGCAATTTTCGCCTTCACAGCGCCCTTTTTGTAGTTTGCACGGTATTCTGTCAGCGCCGCCATGATGTTTTCAAGGAAATGTGTCTTTTCCTGCTCCAGCTCTTTCAGCACTTTCTCGTACGCCTCATAGCTGTAGCCGCCGTTCATGTTCATGAGCTTCATGTCGGTGATCGCTTCTTCGGCGGTAACTATTCAGTCCTTCTGAAAAATCCACAAAGTTGAAAGCAAAAGTTCATCGCAGAAAAACTGTGATTCTGTCAATTTACAGCTGCCGTGAAATGTGCTATAATCAAAGAAAAAACGGTGGTGAAACAGGATGACAGT
>JAEEGL012933647.1_pt1 | contig 47632 bp, 34 predicted proteins | sample 9134231 | NCBI WGS metagenome assembly JAEEGL01 (sample SAMN16246548, study PRJNA631951) | gut metagenome | biome: gut microbiome; feature: rumen; material: fiber-attached | host: Bos | place: Iran: Karaj | collected 2018-10 | reverse complement strand
CTCTTTAGCTTCTTATTATTATAAGATGTTTTACTATTCTTAGTTAAGAATGTTACTTTCTTAAATCCACTTGTTGGTTTAGTACTTCTTTGAAGTTCATATCCACTATATCTTGATTTATCCCAAGATACTTTGATATTTTTAGCGCCAACACTTTCTACTTTTAATCCAGTAGCTTTATCTGGTTTAACAGTAATACTTACTGTATTTGTATATTTATTACTCTTTCCAAGTTCTACTTTTACTCTAAAGAAAGTTTTCTTTCCAAAAGTAAGTCCAGTTACTAAATATGAATCTCCTGTCATTACAGCAACTTTAGACCATTTTTTCTTCTTACCTGTTGATGTACTCTTATATAGAGTATATTTTTGATTAGTATAGAATTTATCTATTGTTACTAATGCACTATTGTTATCATCTTTAGTAATTGTGATATCACCTAGAGCTAACTCAGAAGTTTCTCCTCTCTTCCATCCAGCATATAATGTAATATCACTAGTTAATTTTGTTTCATAGAATTCTTTAGTAGCTTCTTTATCTGTATACCATCCAGCAAATACATAAGCATCTTTTGTTGGATTAGCTGGGAAACTTTGATTTGGAATAGTTGTTCCATGTTCTAAAGTTAATGAACTAACAGCACTTCCACCATTTGAATCAAATGTTACAGTATACTTTTTAGCTTGCCACCCAGCATATAATATAGTATTTTCACCTATTTTATAAGTTGCTTGATCAACTTTAGTCTTACAAGCTGAATCTAAATACCATCCAGTGAAATCATATCCTTCTTTAGAAGGAGTTGGTAATGATGTAGTCTTAAATGTTAATTTATTAACTACAATATCTTGTACATTACTACCTTCTTTAGTATCAAAATGAATAGTATATTTTTGTAGATATGTAGCAGCTAAATCTAAATTAATATAAATTGGAGTTTCGAAATCAAATGGTTGTCCATCATAATTCCAATCATCTCTCTTCCAATAAGCAAATTGTTTAGCTCCTAAATCTGTTTCCATATCAGTTTGCCTTGTAACTTTTTGACCTTTTTCTATTTCAAATGTTCTATAATATGGTTCATTTTCACTATAGAAACCAACATCATATATTACTTTATTAGGATCAACTGATTGTTGTTGTTTTAGAACTGGTTTACCATATAAAGTAAAGTCAGTAGTAACAGGAGTACTAAAATCATACTCATATTGATCTTCTAAACTTTCATTTGTATACCATTTATCAACTGTATAATATCTATCTAAAAATGAACTTAAATCAGAAATATCTGGTTTTTCTAAAGTAGTACCATTAATAACTATTGCAGTATCCGAATATACATCATTATCAAACTCATCATCAGTAGAAACACTTAGTTCTACAAATCTTTGTGATTCTGTTTGAGAAAAAATAGGATATATATAAGGATGTTCAGCAGTAGGAGTAAATGTATACTCTCTTTCAGTGCTTATAATATTATCTTTATCATATGAATAAGACCATCCATCAAATTTAAATCCATATTTCTCATATAAATCTAATGGAACTAATGTTACACTTTCACTTGTTCCGTTTTTAATAAATTTATAATATTCTTCTTTAGTAGATTTTTCTACTCCTCCATAAAAGCAATATGATTCAAATCCAGTATAAGTATATAGTTTAATATCTCTATCCACTTTTTCATCTTCATCATACATATATTTAAAATCTGGATCTTTGAACCATTGAATTCTTGAGCTATAATGTGGCAACTCTTCAGAAGTAATATTAAATAACTCAGTATTATAATATGAAATGATATATTCACCATCATATGCAGTTGCATTATTATTATATTCTGTAACCCAATCATCTAAAACATCATCATAGTATGAATTACCTGCTACTTTAGTAAGTTTACCATCAACATAATATGAAACTGTATGAGTAGTTATATCTTTAAATGTAGCATTTAAATCTATATCATCTGTTACATTAATAACATCACCTAGATAATACTTTTTATTAGTTTCATCACCATTAATAGTAAAATAATCTATTTCTTTATCATAGTCATCTCCATATACATAATCCTTAAAATTTAATGGAAGTTGGAAATTCATTCCAGAAACTACTTCATAAGTATTTTGAAAAGAACCTTCTGTATATAAAGCTACTCTTTTTAATGAAAGAGCAATATTTGTTACTTGATATTCATAAACATATGTATAATAATCTTTATCTTTATAATCTCTAGTTAAAGTAGTAGATCCTTTACCATTAATTGCTCTAACAGTAGTTTTATCAGACAAATAATCATTTGGATTATTTGCATATAAACTAAATCTATAATATACTTTATCTCCAGCATTAAAATGATCTGGCTCTTCTCCAGTAGAATTAACTAATTCATAATTAATAAGTTTAACTTTATCAGTATTAGCGATATATGCTGCTTCACCATACCAAGAATACATATTTACATCAGGAAATTTGTATATTACAATTTCAACATCTTTGATTTCTTCTGCTTTTACGAACATAAATGTTGCAAAAACAAATAAGAATGTAAATAATATTTTATTAATTTTTTTCATATTTTTTCCTTTCTTTTTTTAAATAAATTTTAAATAAATAATATTAAAACCTATCCACCTATAACAATCGCTCCTCTCTTTTATACTCACTAGATTAATTATACATTTTTTAACAATTCAAAACAATTTACACTTACAAGTAAAATACATTGTAAATAAATAAAAATGCCTATATTTAGGCATTTTTTAATAAATAAATTTTTAATATTGAATTCCCCATACTACTTTATGTTTAGCAGCTTTTCCACAACATACACATTTTTCTTCTTTATAATCTCTTGATTCAATAATACATCTTGATTTAGTACCTTTTATTTCTTTCATCTTAAGTTCACAATTAACATCTCCACACCAATATGCATTAACAAATCCTGGATGTTCATCCATAATCTTTTTAACTTCATCCATATTCTTAGCATCATATGTTCTCTTCTTTAAATTATCAAGAGCTCTATTATAAAGATTTTCCTGTATCTTTTCTAATCTTTGCATAGTAGCATTAACTACATCATTTAATTTAACAACTTCTTTTTCTAATGTATCACGTCTTACTATTGTAACATTTCCTTGATCTAAATCTCTAAGACCTACTTCTATTCTTAAAGGAACTCCCTTTACTTCAGCTTCAGCAAATTTATATCCAGCACTCTTGTCAGAATAATCAAAAGTAACTCTTATACCTTTTCCTTCTAATACAGTCTTAATATAATCTATAATAGCAAGTACTTTTTCATCCATTTTAATTGGTATTAATATTACTTCATATGGAGCAATTTTAGGAGGTAAAACAAGTCCTCTATCATCAGAGTGTGACATAATTAAAGCACCTATCATACGAGTAGTACAACCCCATGATGTTTGATATACATATTCATATTCATTATTCTTGTTAATAAATTTTATATCATATGCTTTGGCAAACTTTTGTCCAAAATAATGAGATGTAGCTGATTGAAGACTTACTCCATTTTGCATTAATGCTTCAACAGTTAAAGTATATTCAGCACCAGCAAATTTTTCTTTCTCAGTCTTTCTACCAGTAACAACAGGTATAGCTAAATACTTTTCAAAGAATTCTCTATAAGTATCTAACATTCTATCAGCTTCTAATTTAGCTTCTCCTTCAGTAGAATGAACTGTATGTCCTTCTTGCCATAATATTTCCCTACTTCTTAAAAATGGTCTAGTTTCTTTTTCCCATCTAACTATATTACACCATTGATTATATAATTTTGGTAGATCTCTATATGTTTTAACTTTCTTACTATAATAATCACTAAATAAAGTTTCACTAGTAGGTCTAAAAGCAAGTCTTTCTTCTAATTTATCACTACCACCTTCAGTAACCCAAGCAACTTCAGGAGCAAATCCTTCAATTAATTCTCCTTCTTTCTTAAGTAAACTTTCAGGTATAAATACTGGCATAGAAACATTAGTATGTCCTGATTTTTTAAACATATCATCTAACACTCTTTGCATATTTTCCCATATAGCATATCCATATGGTTCTAAAATAGTACATCCTTTAACACTTGAATACTCAACTAAATTAGCTGCTTTACAAACATCAGTATACCAAGCACCAAAATCTTCTTCTCTACTTGTTATTTTCTCATTCATAATTATTCTCCTTCCAAAATAAAAGAACAGTACAAGGAGTCTATAAACAAATATAGACGGTACCATCCTTTTAGTTATCTTAATTACATATAACGTATGCACACGAATAAGTTTTAACTTATTAAGCTCTGTAAAGAATAGGAATTAATAAATATATTATTCTAGCTTTCACCATCCTAGAATCGCTGTATAAAAGTGATTTATTAATATTTTCTTTGCTTTTTACAAATAAATTCTAACACATATATATTATAGTGTCAATTTAATACCCCATTTGATAATTATTACCTGAACTAGTACCATAATTATCATACACTTGATTATCAGGATAATCTATTTTTTTAGGATACTTTTCATAATAAGAATCAATTTTTATTTGAGTATAATAACTATCAGTATTAGATAAATCAAAATCTATACATCCATCACTATCAATATTATATACAGTATTATCAACACTCATTCTTAATTTCTTACCAGATACATTACTAAAACAAATTCTTACTTCAGGTGTATCATATTTATTAAAACTTAAACTTCCATCAACACTATTATTATAACGTGATGAATAAATATCATTTTCAAAATAATTAATATTATCATTCATAATAGTAGCTTTAATAGATCCTATTTCAAATGATTTATCTGCTGGTTTTCTATAATAAAATCCATTATCATAATCAATATATTCTCCATGTTTAAGTTTTATCATATCTGCTTGAGAAATATAAATTACATGTATATCATAATAACCATAATTACCATATAACATTCTATTAAATAGACTCTTATTTGCTTTATATTCTTTTTTATATCTATCATATATTTCTTTAAACTTTTCTAAATCATAATGATTACCTTTAACAATATATAATATATTAAAAGAAAAATCTACATTTATATTACTTTTTGATATTCCAACTTCTTCTAGTTCTAAATAGAAATTACTCATAAATTCTTTTTCTTTATAATCTTTAGTAATTTGACTACTAAAGAAGAATGAAGAAGCAACTACTAATAATAATAAAATATTAATGAAATTAACTTTTCCATTTACATAAGAATCATCTTCTACAACTACTTTTACTTCATTACTAGTTTCATCTTTCTTATGTATTTCTCTATATGTAACATAACCAATTATTAATAAACCACTAATTAATAAATATGCTGATAATGGTATTTTAGACCAATACTCAGATAACTCAACTATAATATTTAAAATAAATGCTCCAATTCCTACACCAAATAATGAACCATATTCATCATTCTTAAGACCAACAAATATCATTGTTAAACTTACTACAAAAGTATATACACCTAAATTCAAATCTACTTTAAATATATAACTGAAAAATAATATAGTAAATAATATAATTTCTATTACTAATCTAGGAACCTTCTTCATAGTTAATAATTTTCTAGTAACAATACATATTATAAAGAATAATGGTAATCTAGTTAACATAGTACTTATAATTTCATCATCTACAAAATTACTAATTATAGATAAATATGGTATATAAGCTAAAAGTAATACAAAATAAGGTGTATATCTATCTCTATTAATATAATAAGCAGCTATTAATAATGATAATAATAATATTATAGAACTAACTAATATAGTAGTATAAGATAGTAATAAATAATACATATGACAATATATAGTTACCACTAATATAAGATTATAAATATATGGTCTCTTAATATTAATATTAGATAAATATCTATAAGTAATTAATATAACTAATAATACACTATTATATGCTATATCATGATGAGTAACATTTAATACACTAACAAAAGCAAATAATATAAATAAACTATTTCTGAATATAACATCTAATCCAGTTTCATTTAATTTATTCTTTTGTATAAATGAAATAATCATATTATAAATAATACTAAATATTAAAGCATCTCCAACTGTTAAATATCCATCAAATAAATTAGTAAATGCAATCATAAAGAAAAATGATGAAACTAATTGTGCAATGCAAGAAATAACAACTAAATCCTTCTTATTTGCTAAATAAAACATATATAAACTATAAATATTAATAATCATTGATGCTACTATTTGTATTACAGCATATTCTTCATTAAATGATAGAATAGCATCTACTAATAAAGCACATCCAAGAGTAGAAATAAATCCTGAATAAATAGTTTGTTTAGTACTACCCCTTAATACAAATAAATGATTAAGTATTAATAATAAAATAATAGTAATAAAATTATAATTTAATAAACTATAATCAGATATATATTGATATGAATTTGAAATATTATACATAGTAGATATTACTAAAATAGATAAATAAATTGGTAATATTACTCTATATACTTTAGACTCATTAACAACAGATCTATATCTAATAATAGCAATAACAAATATAGCAATAATAAAATCTAATAAAACAAATATCTCATTATCAATATATCTATATAAACTACATACAATTAATATTGGTAATAATATAGAATTAACATGTTTGAAAGCACTAGTAAGTCTATTTTCATTCATACTAATAAACAATGATATTACTAATAATACAGCAATAATATGTAAATATTCAAAATCTAATTCATTTAATATAAATATAATTGCTAATAATAATGAAGTAAAACTAGCTTCCAAAGTCTTAAAATTATATTTATTACCTATCTTACCAAGTGAATAACTAGTTACTATAAATAATATAGCAAACATAGTATTAAAATAAGAACCAAAGAAAGATAAATCTTCAAATGTCCTATAATATCCAATAGTAATAACAGAAATAATTAAAAAAGCATGACTTAATACATAATATACTTTACTAGAACTTTTAATTACATATTTATTTTCAAATGTATAATTAAGTCCATAAAATAATAAACTAAAAAATAACATTACAATAGGTTTAATAATAGGTGCCAATGAATAATCATTATATCCAGTAGCAAATATAACACCAGATAAAACAATTAATACAACACCAAACTTAGTTAAAATATCTATCTTTCTCATCTCAGGAGATAATTTTTCTTTAACAGGTTTTATTTTTTCTTTTTCTCTTAAAGCAACAATATTAGGATCATTCATATGTGATCTTGTAAGACCAAAAGCAACAAATAATAAAACTGATGCTACAAAATTTACTAATAAAAATATTATGCCTACTACTAATAAAACCCATCTATATTTAATCATATATATATCTTTAGATGCTACTACAAATAAAGCAGTCATTGTACAACCAAATATCATAAATAGAACTGTACCAAAATTAAAAATAGAATAAGAATCAAAAGCAACTATAAATAAAAATGCTGTATATATTGCATATAAAATAGCGGCTATTCTAACTAAAATCTTTTCGGCCTTCACACTATCACATCCCTATAATAAAATTATATGTTTTTTTACATATTTTTTCAAGAAAAAAACTATCACTAGGATAGTTATTTTGTTTTCTTTGGTTCTGCTAATTTCTTTTCAAGTTCTTTAACTAGCTTTAATGCTTGTTTTCTTACATTATCAGCAGCTTTTTCTACTACAGGAGTTCCTTTTTCAATAGCAATCTTATATAAATCCTCTGCTTTTTCTTTAATATCTTCTGCTTTTTCTAAAGCATATTCTTTAACAGTTTCTTTATCAAGACTCTTAAGTTCAGCTTGTAATGTTTCAGCTTTATATAATAATTCATCTTTTACTTCATCTAAATCAACTTCTTTGATTTTCTTAAGTAATTCATCAATCTTCTTTTGTAAAGCCTTTCTATTATTTTCACCAGTATCAGGACTAAATAATAAACCTAATCCTGCTCCTAAAGCAACTCCTCCTAAAAATTTTGCAAATCCACTACCTTTTCTACTCATCGTCTTCATCTTCCTCCTCTACTATTGATTTTTTTCTTTTTTTCTTTTTAGAACTTCCCCAAAACTTACTAACAATTGAAGTTAAAAATCCAAATGCACTTTCAGTTATGATGGACATTCTATCTCCTGCAAAATTAATAATATCAAATATTTTGTTCAATGACTTTATTTTATCATTAATATCATCTAACATATCATTTACTTTAGTAAGTGTCATAATTATTTTAATACCTATAATAATTACAACAACTAACAAAGCAATTAATAATAGATAAATAACCATTAGTAATGTCTCATTCATTATTAATCCTCCTTATCATCATACATTGAATCAATTAAATTAAATAAATCGTGTTCAAGAGTACTATCAGTCATTGTCTTATCTTCTTCTACTGGTTTTTCTTCTTTTACTTCTTCTTTTGGTTCTTCTTCCATTTCAAGTGTATCTTCAAGATCACCAATAGTAACACTTCTATCTATTTCAGTAGTAGTTTCTTGTATTTTACTTATTAAATCTTCAATTTTTTGAGTCTTTTCAGTAATCTCAGCTATTGTTTTACTAGCATCATTAAAATCATCTGTATCTAATAAATTTTCTTCTTTTTCAGCTTCTTCATTTATTTCTTTAGTAGTTAAACCATTCATAGAATTTAAAGTATCTTCAAGTTCATCTTCTAAAGTACCATATGCTTTCTTTCTAACACTATCATATGTAGTTACTTTTGTAGATACTCTTGTCTCATTGGCTTTTTTTTCCTTCTCTTTTATTTCTTCTTTTTTATAATCTTTATCAAGAATACCATATATTGGAGAAATAATTGGAGATGGTTTAAACACTTTTTGAGTATCACTAGGTTTATTATCATTTAAATCTATAGTAATATTTCTTCTAGGAGTATAACTCTCTTCCTCATATGTCTTTTTAACTGGAGTAACTTCTTCCCTATCTAAATCTAAAACACTTCTTCTAGGAGGTAATTCTTCCTCAGGTTCATTAAATTCAGTAAAAGTAAATGGTTTTTCAGATCTAAATAATTCTCTTTCACTAAAATCATTAACAGGATTTTCTAATTTTTCTTCCTTTTCTTCTTTTACTTCATCTAAATCAAATGGTTTAAATTCTTCTTTCTTTTCTTCGTGAGCAACCTCTTTTATTTGAATTTTTTCCTCTAATTCAGGTGTTTCATCCTCATCTTCTACTTCGTCAAAAAAAATACCTTTTAATTTTGAAAAAACTTTCATAAAGCACCTCTTTCTTATAAATCATCTTCGTCGATTTCAGCATCATCCTCTTCTTGAGTTTCATTGTATTCATTATTATCGCTTTCGCCCTCATCATCCATATACTCAAGAACATTTTTGATATTTTTCTTTTCAGGTTCAGGTATCTTATATACTGTTTCACGTGCTTCTATATTATTAGTATTAACATACTTATCTATAACTAAATCATTATATTCAATAGACTTTAATATCTCAATACATCTAGACACAGCATATCTTACGTTGTCCTCTTCTACCTCTACTTCTATTATAGCATAATTATAACACAACTCAATAAAAAAAGTATCATTATTTTTTATAACTCTTAAATAGCCTTTCTTATCACCATTATTAAATTCATAATATAAATAATCATCAGCATTATGCTCTGTAGTTATCTCATTTTTATAATAATAACTAATAATATCTACATTTAAATAATATGTATCACTCTTAGACTTTAATTCATGAATATAATTATCATCTTTATACAAACTAAAACCACTAGGTAAAAAATATTTAAACCCTTTAGCATTTGTATTAGTCTTAGCAGAAGCAACTTTAATAGAATCATCTACTATTTCATTTAAAGATAATGTATTAATATTTACTTTATTACAACTACACAATAAAAATATACAACAAATTATAATTAACTTCTTATACATATAAGCTCCTTATATAAAATTATAACAAATCATTTACTTCTGAGCAATTACATAATTAATATTCTTACCACGAGCAATAAACTTCTCTTCATATTCAGTAGTAAACTCATCAAAAAAATCTCTATCTACTTTTAATATACTATATCCATTCTCTTTAAAAGATTGAACAGAATAATCAAACAAATCATCATTATCAGTTTTAAGTTCTATTCTTTTATTTTCTTTAAATAAATTATCATATTTAACAAGAAAAATACTTGATGTAAGTCTTCTCTTAGCATGTCTTTTTTTAGGCCATGGATCAGAAAAATTTAAATATATTTTATCTATTTCTTTATTAAATATTTGGTCAATATTAGCGGCATCAAAACATATTAATCTTAAATTAGGTACTTCTTCTTCACTAAGTTTTTTTACTGCACTAACAAGTGGAGAATCATACTTCTCTACTCCAATATAATTAATATTCTTATTAGCAAGTGCTTTACTTATAATAAACTTACCTTTACCAGTACCAATCTCTATCTCTATAGGATTATCATTTCCAAATAACTCATTCCACTTTCCCTTATATTCCATAGGATCCTTAACTAAATATGGACTAGCACTAATAATAACATCAGCATTTTTAATATGTTTTAGCCTCATATGACACCTCTTTCTTATTATACCAAAAAAACAAAAAAATCTCACTTAAAATGAGACTTTCTTTTTTCTAAAAGTAAGAACATTATCTATTATATTAACACTATAATATTCATTAAGATTGTAATTGTATCCTAAACTTTCAATATTATCAAACTTATATAAATTATTAATCCTATAATTACATCCTATTCTATTAATTAAAAACTTAATAAAACATAGTTTCATACTATCAATATCATCATTAACAAAAATATCTACATCAATAACATTTTTATTCTTAATAAGGTATTTAATAACTAAATCAAAATTATATTTATTAATAGAATCATATATATTAAAAAATATACATTTATCATTCTCATGTATTAATAATATAATACTATCTTTAAGTCCATAAGAACATGCTACTGGATTTAAATTATCTAATTCTTTATAATTATTTTTTTTAACTAAAAGATCTCCCATTAATACCTCATTTAATAATCATATTTAATATTTCATTCATAACATATATTTTTTCTTCTGGTATATATAAATAATCCCCATCTTTTAAAACATATCTTTTATTTAATACTTCATCAAAATTAAATACTTTAAAAATATCAGCATTAAATTTACTTCTAAATTTAGTAACACTTACTCCTTCAAGTTTTCTAAATCCTAGTATTATTTCATTTTCCATATCTTCTCTATTAGATACTAATAACTCATTTAATCTATAATTACCATTTAAATATTTATTTAAATTTCTAGTATTTTCATATCTAATATTATTTATAAATCCATGCGCAGCAAGACCAAACCCATAATATTCATCATTATTCCAATAAGTTAAATTATGTTCACTTTGATGACCTTTTTTAGCAAAATTAGATACTTCATAATGTATAAAACCATTATCACTTAACTTCTCACATATATATTTATACATCTTATAATCTAATACTTCATCAATAGGTTTTACTTTATCATTATATATTTTAGTATGTTCTTCTATAATTAAAGAATAAGTACTAATATGCTCTATATTAAGTTTTAATAACTTACTTATATCACTTCTAACAGTCATTAACTTCTCATTAGGAAGAGCATATATTAAATCAACATTTATATTATCAAAACCCATTTCTTTAGCAAGTTTAATATTATTAATAATATCTTTTTTATTATGTTTTCTACCTAAAAAAGCAAGATTCTTTTCATCAAAACTTTCTACACCAATACTAAGTCTATTAACATTATTCTTCTTTAAAATAGTTAATAATTCACTATTAATATCATTAACATTACATTCAAAAGTAATCTCTGCTCCACTAATTACTTTAATCTTATTAATAATAGAAAATAATCTAATAAGACTAGAAGAACTAAGACAAGATGGACTTCCTCCTCCTATATAAACACTCTTAACATTATCATCTTCATAATATTTATCTATTTCTTTATCAAGAGTATCTAAATATAGTTTTTCCCATTGTTCATTTTTTAAAAATTTACAAAAATCACAATAAGAACAAATACTATTACAAAAAGGAATATGTATATAAACAGCTCTCATATCATTACCTCATAATAATTATACAATTAATATTATTATAATTCAATAAAAGAAAAACTCATTTCTATAATGAAATGAGTTTATTTATTAAATAATTCATCACTATCAAGTACTATTGTAACAGGTCCATCGTTATATATTTCTACTTTCATATCAGCACCAAATATACCTGTCTCAACATGAATTAATTCTCTTAATTTTTCATTAAATACATCATATAATCTAGATGCTTCATCAGGTTTCATTGCTTTAACAAAAGATGGTCTTCTACCTTCTTTACAATCAGCATATAAAGTAAATTGACTAATACTTAATATACTTCCACCTACATCTTGAATACTAAGATTCATCTTTTCATTTTCATCTTCAAATACTCTAAGATTAATAATCTTATTAATCATTTTATCTATAATAGTTTCATTATCACCATCAGTAAAACCAACTAATAAAACAAAACCACTATCTATCTTACCATTAACTTTTTCATCAATTGTAACACTACTCTTTTTACTTCTTTGTAAAACTACTCTCATTACATAAATATCCTTTCTACATTTTTAACATTACTTATTAATTTAATCTCATCAACAAAATTAGTTAATGAAGAAATATTTCTTACTTTTAATGACATATCATAAAATAATTCTTTATTTCTATTAATTAAATTAACACTATCTACTATAATATCTGACTTAGTAGCTAAAGTAATTATTTTAAGAAGTATATCACTAACATCTTCTACATATACCTTAACCCTAGCACTATATCTATTATCTAATGATTCATCCCAAGAAGCATCAATAATTCTTTCACTATTTAAATCTATATTAGGACAATTCTTAGAATGTATTTTAACTCCATAACCACGAGTTATATATCCTACTATTTCTTCTCCATAAACTGGATTACAACATGTCGCAAGTGAAGATAAAATATCACTAGAACCAGCTATTAAAATACCATTATTATTTTTATTACCCTTTTTAGGTAACTCTTTTATTTTAGGTTTTTGTGCATGTACATCTAATTTAGATAACAATGTAGATGGTAATACTTTTAATGTTGCTACTGAAAAATAAATATCGTCTAGATTATCTAATTTATAATGGTCACATAGTTTTTCTATATTCTCTTCTGTTAATAATTCATTTAAATCAGCATTTCTTTTCTTACACTCATTTAGTAACATTTCATGACCAGTACTAATATATTTTTCTCTTTCAGTTTTATAAAAATATGCTTTAATTCTACTCTTAGCACTATCAGTCTTAACAAACTTTAACCATCCTTTAGATGGAGCATGTCCTTTTTGAGTTATTAATTCAACTAGATCACCATCTTGAAGTTCATAATCTAGTTTAACCATCTTTCTATTTACTAAAGCACCAGTAGTAGTATTACCTACTTCTGAGTGTATTTTATATGCAAAATCTATTGGAGTAGATCCAAATGGTAATTCAATAATATCTCCTTTAGGAGTATAAACATATATTTCACTTCTTTTAAATTCACTAGAAAGACTAGTAAAGAAATCCATATTTTGTTCAATATCATTTACTTCAACTAATGCTCTAAATTGTTCTAAAATTCTATCTAAATCATTTTTAACACTACCATCAGTTTTCTCTTTATAACTCCAGTGAGAAGCTACACCTTTTTCAGCTATCTCATCCATCTCATAAGTTCTAACCTGAACTTCATAAATTCTCCTATCCTCACCAAAAACAGTAGTATGTAAACTTTGATACATATTTGGTTTTGGATTAGCAATATAATCTTTAAATCTATTTGGAATTGGAGAATATCTAGCTTGTACTAAACCAATTACTCTATAACAATCTTCAGGAGTATCAGTTAAAACTCTAAGTCCTAATAAATCATAAATATCATCCCATGATTTACCATTCTTAAGTTTATTATATATACCTCTAACAGACTTAACTCTAGATAAAATCTCATACTTAATATTATGATCATTTAATAACATCATAATTTCATATTTCATTTTAGATAAAGATTTTTCAAGTTCAGCCTTAGTAGAATTAATCTTTTCTAATACTTCATTATATCCAACTGGATCAGTATATTGAAGACACAAATCTTCCATTTCACTCTTCATCTTTTTCATACCAAGTCTATGAGCTATTGGTATATAAATATTTTGTGTTTCCTCAATAATATAATCTTGATGTTCTTTAGTATGAACTTTTAAAGTTCTTAAATTATGTAATCTATCAGCAAACTTAATAAATAAAGTAGCTGGGTTTTCACTTAACCCTACTATTATTCTTCTATATTTTTCAGGATTATTTTGTTTAAAAGTTTGTCTTAAATTACTAATCTTAGTAATAGATGAAATAATATTAGCACTATCTTTGCCAAATTTTTCTTCTATTTCTTCATAAGTCATTTTACCCAAAGATATTGCTTCATGTATTAGAGCGCACCCTATTGTCTCAGCATCCATCTTAAGAGTTGCTAAAATATAAGCTACATTTATTGGATGCAAAATATATGGATCACCTGACATTCTAGTCATACCATCATATATTTTTAATGCTTCCTCATAATACCTATCTATAAAATCAATATATTCTTCTTCCATATATGATTTTAATAAATCTTTTAAATCACTATAACTATGATCTTTTATGATAAACACCTACCTAATCATTTATTCCTTTAACCTTTAATTCTTGTGGACCATCATCATATTCATCAGGATTATTCATACTCTTAGATTCAAATATCATCCAAATTCTAGGTCCTATTAATAATGATGATATAGTACCAGCAACTAAACCTATTAATATAGCTACATTAAATGTAAATATAGCATTTAATCCAGATGCAAGTAATGCTACAACTGAAATAATAGTTGTAATACTTGTCCATAAGTTTCTATTAAATGTTTCACTACCAGAAACATTTACAAGTTTTTCTAGTTCATCATAAGAAAGTTTCTTCTTATTTCTATATATCTTTTTCTTATTAGCTCTAACTCTATCAAATACAACAATAGTATCATTAATTGAATAACCTATAATTGTAAGAAGAGCAGCTACTAATATAAAGTCTACACTAATATGTAATATAGCAAATATAGCAAGTATAACAAGAACATCATGTATAAGCATTAATATACCTGTAATAGCATAATTAAAGTTAAATCTAATAATCATATATATTACTATTGCAATACATGCATAAATTAATGCTTCAATAGCATTCTTAGTTAAACTTTCAGTAACTAAAGTACTTATTTCAGAACTTGAAGATTCAATACCAAGCTTAGTTAAAGAATCCTTAACTTTTATTTCATTTTCTTCACTTAATACATCATTTAAAACAATATATCCTTCATTTTTAGTACCCATATAATAATCATAACCACGAATATCATAATCTTTAACTATTTCTTTTACTTTATTAAAATCTATTTCACTAGTTGAAGATAGTCCTATATTAGTACCACCTGTAAAATCAACACCAAAATTAAATCCTCTTACTATTACAAAAGCAACACCTATAGCTATTATTGACGTAGAAACAATAATTGGTATTCTAGCAGATTTAACATAATTATGATCTTTATGTTCTTTAATCTTTCCAAATAAAGAATTTGGTTTTTCATTGAAAGCTTTACTCTTAACAGCCATAGAAAGTAATAATCTATATAATACAACTATAGTTATAATAGTAACAATAATTGTAATAATTAACATTGTAGCAAAACCTTTAACAGTACTTTCACCAAATATATATAAAACAATACCTGCAATTAATGTAGTAATATTAGCATCTATAATAGCTATTAAACTACTCTTATTACCTTCTTTATATGCAGCAGCTAATTTATCTGATTTAAATATTTCATCTTTAATTCTTTCATTAGAAATAATAATTGAATCTACTGCCATACCTATACCTAGTACTAAAGCAGCTATACCAGTTAAAGTAAGAACTCCATCAATAGCATTAAATATTAAGAATACAAGTATTGCATATGCAAACAAACATACACTACCAAGAAGTCCACTTAATCTATATTTAAATATTAATATAAGTGATATTAATACAAATGTAACAATACCAGCTATACCAGTCTTAGAAATAGTTTCAGCACCAAATGATGGTGAAACACTCTTAGGAGTAGCTTCTTCAGTTAACTTAGTAGGTAAAGAACCACTATTAATTAAATCAGCTAAATATTGAGCTTGATCTTTAGTAAAATTACCAGTAATAACAACATTACTACTACTTAAACCTTCTTTTACATAAGCAGCAGAAATACATTTCATATCACTACATGCTTCATTACCTTTTTCTTCGACTCTCTTTTTATATGAATCTTCTCCTTCAGTAAAATCAAGCCAAGTAATCATTAAATTATCACCAGTACTTGCTTTCTTAGCAATCTCTTTAGTAGCATTATAAAACTTAGTAGTATCTTTAACATCTAATTTAACTTGATAACTTAATCCAGCATTAGCTGAATCAAGTTCAACAGTTGCACCATTTCTACCTAATACATCAGATGTTAATAATAAATTATCATCAACATCTCTAAAAGATAATACAGCAGTAGTACTAATCCTACTTCTAGCTTCATCTTCATTAGAAACACCAGGTAATTGTATTCTAATTAAATTACCACCTTCAAGAGTAATAACAGGTTCAGAAACACCTAAAGTATCAATTCTGTTTACAATAGTTTTATAAGTATTTTCTAAATCTGCTTCAGTTAAAGTATCATTTGCTTCAAGAGGTTCAATATTATATAAAATTTCAAATCCTCCTTGTAAATCAATACCATAAGAAATATTCTTAAGTGTAGGTTTAATTACAAAAGCTCCCCCTACTACTAAAACCAAAATAATTAATATTAATTTCCATAATTTTTTCATAATTCACACCCTAATCTCTACTATTTTCTATTATTTTTTTAGATACATAATCATCAAGTTTATCTTTAGAGACAAACAAAATATCACTTACTATATCAAATAATTCTAACTCCTTTTTATTTTTCCATTCATTCTCAACAAGATACATCCATATATCCTTTTTAGTAATATGACTTACTCCCATCTTCTTAAGCTCTTCACATTTAGAATATAAAGCAGGAGTAATCCTATTATATAGACTTTCAGCATCCTTAAATTCTAATTTATCTTCATTCATAAATAACCTCTAATACAAGATAATTATACTATTTATATTACTAAAAATAAACATTATTATTTACAAACTACTATAGAAAAATTATCAAAATTAAATATATTTAATAATTCCTTAGCTTTATCTATATTCATATTATTAATAATACTATACTCATTTAAATCAATATAACCATTAACCATTAAAGACATAGTAATATCATATTCAATATCCTCTATACTATCAAAAGAGGAAATATAATATCTTAAATATACATTTTTCTTTCTATCAAACTCTTCTTTATTTACTTTTAATAATTTAATATCTTTTAATAAATTATCTATAAATACTTTAGATTTTTCACATAAAGCATTAAATATAATAACAACATAATCATCTATAAGATTAATATTATATCCAATACTAATAATAATATTTTCTTTTTTATATCTTTCATATAAAGGACTAGTAGTATCAAAATTAGAAGATAATACTAAATCTAAATAAGCTTTTAATAAATCATTATTATCCATCTTAAAACTACTTCTAGGCATTTTAAAACCTATTTTAACTTTTTCATTTTGTATACCTTTTTCAATTAATTCATAATCTTTTACTACTTTAATATCATCTTTATCTACTATTCTTTCAGGAATAGTATTATTTTTAACTTTATATTTTTTTAACTCTTCTTTAATTAAATCAACTATTTCTTCTTTTTTAAAATTTCCATATACACCAATAAATGTATTAGAAGGAACATAATAATCATCATATATTTTATTAAGTGAATCAGCAGTTATTTTTTCAATATCAGTTCTTTCACCAACTACTGTATTTTTAATATATGATTTATTAAATAGATTATTAAATAATGTTTTAATCATATAATTATCTATTTTATCTAAATTCATATCTATTTCTTCACCAATAATACCTTTTTCACCATTAACACACTTAGTATTAATATTAGTATTATAAAAAATATTAAGTAATAATTTTATATTCTCTTTAATATTATTAGATCCATAAATATTATAATTAGTTCCATAATAATTAGTCCAAGCATTCGCAAAACTACCATATTTATTAATTGCTTTAGAAAATTCTTTATTCTCAGAAATAGCCATTACTTTATGTTCTAAGAAATGAGCACTACCAGGTATAATATCAAATATATTATTATTTAATTTATACTTTTCTACTCTAGCGCCATATTTAACAGATATAGTTATATAAAAATTTCTAGTCTTTTTAGTTGGATATAAATATATTTCTAAACCACTATCTAGTTTTTCCTTATAAATAGTTTCATCTATCTTTTCAAATATTAACTTTTCCATAATTAATTATCTCCTTTCAATAAATATATTGTTTGTAAAGATAATTTATTATTTAATTCCATTACTTCATCAATAGTAACTCTAGATATACCTTTTTTAATATCTTCTATATCTTCAATAGATTCAAATTCATTAATCAAATAATGCTTTATTTGAGAATTAACTGAATCATAATATCCATTATATATTGTATATAATGACTCCTTAGCTTCTTTAAATAATCTAGATATTTTTTTCTTATCTTTCATAAATTCAATAGTTTCAAATATTCTTTTTCTAGCTTCTTCATAATTATCTTTATTAATACCAGCAAATATTATTAATGATGGATAATTCATATTAAACGATGAATTAACTGAATAACATAAAGAATACTTTTCTCTAACATAATTAAATAATAATGAATCATTCATATTACCTAATATAGAATTATATACTTTAAGTACATGAAACATTTCATGTTCAGTAATATTATTAATATTATAACCAATATATAATCTAGATTGATTATATTTTAAACTATCTATTTTTTCAGTAAAAGGATATTTCTTTTTAGATTTAATAACTAATTCAAATCCTTTTTTACTATTATCACCTTTAACATCTTTAAATAATTCATCTATATATTTTTCATACTTACTAATATCTTCACCATGAACAAATATATCTATTTTATATTCACCACTAAATAATCCTTTATAAAAGTCATATAAATTCTTACTAGTTACCTCTTCTGCATCTTTTACAGTAGGATATAACTTATATATTGGTGTCCCTCTTAAATGAATCTCATCAAATCTCTTATAAGCATAATATCCTGCATTATCTTTATCAGCTTTTAAAGCATTTATAAAATCACTTTTAATCATATCAAAATACTCATCATTAAAATGACCATCTTCAACATTAGGATTAAAAATAACTTCTTTATAAAAATCCATAGTATCTTTAATAAATTTATCATTTACATATTTAGGATTTAATAAATCTAAATTAAAAACAAAACTCTTAATATTACCATTTAATAAAGTAAAAGTACTAACTCTAGTATCATATAATTCTTCACACTTAATAGCTATTTTATTCTTAGTATTATATTTCTTAGAAGTATAAACTATATTTTTAACAAGTAAATCATAATATACTAATTCTTTAGGATTATAAACTTTACTAAAATGAACAGCTATATTTAATTCTTTAAATCTATCTGTTTCAATTAAATGTAATATATAATTATTCTTTTCAATTCTTTTATATTCCATAATAAACCTCGCCAAATTATTATATCAATTTAAAAAAAGTATTTCTACTTTTTTTCTTTATACATATTTTTATTTCCAACATATTCTTCATTAGTTGCTTCATCTATTACCTTAATATTATCAGTTTTATCAAGTAATCTTATTGTAACACTAGGATATGTTAAAGCCATCGTAACATAATCTCTTAATCCAGGAGTAGTTTCTTTAACATATATTAAAGTAGTACCATAATCATCTATCTCTACCTTAGTAACATCAATACTATATCCACCAGTATTTCTCATCCCCATAGATATAGTTACTAACGTACTATCTTCTTCTTGTTCAATATTAACACCACTATTATTTTTATTACTATAATAATCTTTATTTACTTCTTCATATAATACTTCTTTATAATTACCTTTACCAATTATTTCATCTAATACTTTTCTATATTCTCTATAAAGTAAATCATAATATAAAGTCATTTCATTACTATATCTACCATTAAATAACTTATTAAATTCTTCTTTATAATTATCCTTATATTCATAAGTAAATTCATTAACAACTGGAAAAGAACATCCATCAACTAAACATTTCATTCTAGTTCTTTTAGATATTTTTAATTCATTACTATCTTTATAACTCTTAATATCATATAAATCACCTTCATAGTAATAATGTATTAAATACTCATAATCAATTACTTCTTTTTCAGGTTTATTAGAATTTAAACTATATACGCATAAAAATACACTAGTCAAAAATAAAACGAACATTACACTTATACCAATTATAGTAATTTTTTTATTATTCATATTATCAATCCTCTATATTAATATAACATAAAATAAGTCATTAATAAATAATGACTTATTTTTTTCTTAATAGAATTGCATGACCAGAAGCTAAAATAACTTCTTGATTAGAAGGAGTAAACCATATAGTACTATTGTTATCTCCTGTTTCAGCACTCAAATCTATCCACTTATTTACATCAGTATTATACCACTGCATATTACTCATATTACCTATTGTAATTATTTCAGACTCTTTAGATAAATCAGTATTAACTATTAACACACTATTATCATTAAATATTGATACTACTGCTGGAGCACTTTCTTTTGTCCAACGATTTTGTGCATTTATAGTACCAAAGGGTTTATCAGAAGAATTATAGTTAGATAATGTTGATACTTCATTAACACCATAAATATTTTTAACACTCTTTGAATATAATAGATCTCCTATCTTTTTAGCCCAACTATTTACTTCTTTTACATACTTATAGTGAGTAGTTGTATTATGATTAACATCTATCATAGCATTAGTAAATTCACTTGATATTTCATCTACAGAATAAGTAAAATATGATAATCTCTTCATACCAAATGCTAAATTCAAACTAATTTGAAAAGCAATTTCATCTCTTGTTAAATCTTTAAATGCTAAATGTTTAGATAATAATGAAATCATCATAGGTTTCATATTATAACTAGACGCATACTTTCTAACATCATTCATATCAGTATAATAAGCACTCTTAGATTTGTTAACATCATCACCTTTAAATAATAATGCATAATGATCTACACTTAAGAATTGACTATTAACTTCACTAGCAAATTTCTTTAAATATCCTGTTGAATAATCTGAAGCACCACTTGCTCCTGATGTTACATAATTTGGAAATAAATTAATATATGCTATTCTCTTAGGATCATTTTGTTTAATATAATCTACTATCTTTTTAAGTCTTCCAAAATACTTAGTATTTGGTTCATCACAAATATCATAACCTATAACATTAGAAAATTGTGAATAATAACTAACCATATCTTTTATCTTTTCAAGTACTTCATCATCACTCTTATATACAGAATCATTTCCATAATAACCATATACACCATAATTATCAGTAACAAGAACTTTAATACCATATTTTTTATATAAATTTATAGCCTTAGCCATTTCTTCACGATATATATTTGTTTCTCCAAAACCTCTAGCTTTACCTTTTAATTGAGCAAGCGTAATACCAGCATTACTCATATTCTTAACATCAGTTTCAGTTAATAAATCAGCTCTAATACCCCAATAATATGTTATTTCAAATCCAGTAGACACAGGATCTACATATTTAGATACACTTTTTTCCTTAACATTTATATTACATGTTGCAGTATTTCCATTAATAGATTTAACAGTTATTACAGCACTTCCTACTCCTATTGCTTTAACTAAACCACTACTTGTTACAGTAGCTACACTATCACTACTACTAGACCATGTAACACTCTTATTAGTAGCATTACTAGGAGTAACTGTAACAGTTAACTGTAATGTATCATCTTTAAGCATATCAGCACTACTATAATCTAAACTTACTTTATTAGCAGCTATATCTCTTTCTCTAACATTAATACTACATGTTGTTTTCTTATCACCTGAATATGCAGTTATAATTGCTTGACCAGGATTAACTGCTTTAACTTTTCCACTTGAATCTACACTAACTATTGAACTATTACTACTCTTCCATTTAATACTTTTATCACTAGCATTACTTGGTTTAATAGTAACTGATAAGTTAATACTATCATCTACATACAATATAGTATCAGGAATATTCATTATTATTTCATCTATTTCAACTACACTACTTATAGGTTCAATAACAGATACTTTGCATTCATCTTTTATTTTTCCATGACTAGCAATAATAGTAACATCACCTTTTTTATTAGCAGTTACTTTTCCATTACTATCTACACTTGCTATTTTAGAATCACTACTACTCCAAGTAATCTTTTTATCAGTAGCATTTAATGGTTCTACACTAGCTTTTATATCAATAGATTCACCAGTAAACAATATTAATGATTGTTTATCTAAAATAATTGATTCAACTTCTATTTCTTTTTCTTTAACATTTAGATTAGCTTTAGCTACTTTTCCATTACTAGAAACAACTGATATAGTAGCACTTCCTTCTTTTTTAGCAATAACTTTTCCATTACTATCTACACTTGCTATTTTAGAATCACTACTACTCCACATAATAGATTTATTAGTAGCATCATCAGGACTAATAGTAGCTATTAAATTAACACTTTCATTAACATATAAATCAACTTTAGATTTATTTAATTTAATACCTGTAACATCTATATTTTTAGAACTAACATTTACAATACAATTAGCTTTACTATTATTAGATGCTGTTATTGTAATAGTAGCAGTACCACTACTAACACCTTTAACATTACCATCTTTATCTACACTAGCTATTTTAGAATTACTACTAGACCATTTAACATCTTTATTTGAAATTTTATCACTACTAAATTTATAATTTAATTTAAATGAATCTCCAATATAAATATCTTTTTGATTTAAATCTAAACTAATATTAATAATTTCAGAAGTAGTTTCTTTACCACCCTTTTTACCTTTATCTTTCTCTTCTTCGTTTTTCTTTTTTTCTTCTGTAGGTTTCTTAACTACTTTTATTTTTAATTCAGCAACTTTATTATTCTTAGTTTTTACTTTAATTGTTACTTCTCCATCTTTCTTAGCAACAATATTTCCATTTGCATCTACTGTAGCAATTGATTCATCACTACTTGTCCATTCAACTGTTTTATCAGTAGCATCACTAGGAGAAATAATAGTTGTTACTTTATCACTATCTCCTGTATACATACTAGTTTGACTTCTATCTAATGATAAACTAGAAACTTCAATTATTTTTTTAGTAACAGTTACTTCACATTTAACACTCTTATTATTATATTTACCAGTAATAGTTGTTTTACCTTCACTTAATCCAACAACAGTACCAAAAGAATCTACACTAGCTACTTTTGGATTACTACTAGTCCATTCAACTTCTTTATTAGTTTGTAAATTAAAGCTATCTCCTACTTCTATACTTCTACTTAAAGAACTAATATATAAATCTTCTTCAACATGAATAAGTATAGATGCAGATACACCATTTTTAGATTTAACTTCTATAACAGCTCTACCATCTTTAAGACCTGTTATTAAGCCTGTTTGATCTACACTAACAACACTATCATTACTACTAGACCAAGTTAAATTCTTTTCAGTAACACCAATTGGTTTAATACTTAAATCTAAAAATTTAGTTTCATCTTTAGCAAGTATAATATCTTTTTCTTTAAACTCAATAGATTCAACATCTATATCATCAGCATGAACATTTACTACTACATTTTTAGAAACACCATCATCAGTTTCAACACTAATAGTTACTCTTCCTTCACCTACAGGTGTTAAATTACCAAAATCATCTATCTTAGCAACTTTTTCATCACTACTTTTATATTTAACTTTCTTTTTAATCTTATTATCATTATTTATAGTTGTCTTAACAGCAATAGTTTTACCCTTTTTAACATGTAATTCTTCATCATCATTATTTTTAGCTAACTCAACAGGTACACTAGATGATTCTATTTTTAAAGAATTAGTTTCAATATTATCAACACTAATAGACATCTTTCTTTTTTCTAACATCTTTTGATGTTTAACAATAATATTAGTTGTTCCATTCTTTAATGCTGTTACTTTTCCATAACTATCTATACTAACTATACTAGGATCTTCTACTTCATATTCAAAATAATTATCTACAAAATCATCACCATGTTTAGGCATTAATTTTAATTGATAATCTGCTCCTACATTCATAACTACATCTTTTTCTAAAAGATAGTATTGATATTTATCAATATAAAAATTATAACCACTATATACTAAACATATAAAAACAAAAAAATAAATAACAAGAGCAAGTTTATTATTCTTTTTCTCTTCTTCTTTAATTTTTTCTTCAAACATAGTTCTTTTTTCGTAATAATCATTACCATTCATATTGTTCACATCCTAACAAATTATAAAAAACTTATCTTAACGACAAGTTTTATTTTTTAATAATTGAATCTAATGCAAGTTTAATCATTTCATCAAGAGTTTTTTCTCTTTGTTCACTATTCATTTCCTCATGAGTAATTAAATTATCAGATATTGTAAGCAATGCTGTTGCTTGCCTTTTAAACTTTTTAGCATTAAATAATAATGCAAAAGTTTCCATTTCAACCGCAACACAACCCTTATCTATATATCTACTATAATCTTTATTTTCAGTATAAAAAGCAACAGTAGTATGAACTCTTCCTACTTTTAATGGAATATTTTTAATAGCTGCTGTATCTTGTACTAAACCATTTAATTCAAATGAAGAATTTAATATATCAACATTTTCAATACCTGCCTCATCATCATATACAGTATTTGAATATGCACTATCAGCAAGTAAAACATCATATAATTTTAAATCTTCTTTATATGAACCAGCAGTTCCAATTCTAATAATAGATTGAACATTAAAATCATTGAATAGTTCATAACTATATATTCCCATTGAACCTACACCCATACCACTAGAAAAAACAGTAACATCTACACCTCTATATTTACCAGTAAAAGCAAGTTCACCTCTAACAGTATTAACAAGTCTAGCATTCTCTAAAAATTTATCAGCAATATAATGTGCTCTATTTGGATCACCAGGCATTAATACCCTAGGTGCTATGTCACCTACTTCACATCCAATATGAACTGTTGCCATATAAATCACTCCTTTTCTAACTTCTTATATGATTTACCAAATCTAGAAACATAAACACTTTCATCCTCTGTTTTTAAATAAACAGTTGGATATTTATAACCAGTTTCACTATCATAATCAGATATAACTGAAAAAGCTACTACATCATTAAAAGGAGCTTCATCAAAAACTTGTACATAAGTTTTCTTAGTTCTTCCTTTTTTATCCTTAGATGTTTTAGGAGGAATACTAATTCTCTCTATATATTCATTATCACTTACATAATACAATTTACCATCAGAAAGAATATATATAATATTATATCCACCATTTTTAGTAGTATTACATATTCTTACTGACTGAGGATCTTTTAAATTACTAATAGTATATTCTTTATTATTAATAAGTAAAAATATACTCTTATCACTTAATATCTTAGCAGATGTAGAATGTTTATTATCTCCATCTATATCATATAAATAATTTGAATAATTAATTTCCTCTACAGTTTTATTACTAATATCTGTATTATTCTTCTTACCAGGTGATTTAATATACATAATAATATATCCTAAAAACATAGCAAGAACAAATGATACAACTAACACAACAATATTTTTACTCTTTTCACTCATATTATTCCTCATCACTAGGTGAATCTTCTAGTTTAACAAGGACATCTCTAGGTTTACTTCCTTTAGCAGGACCAACAATACCACGTTCTTCAAAAATATCAATAATACGAGCAGCTCTATTATATCCAATAGAATATTTTCTTTGAATTAATGAAGCACTTATTTGTCCCATACGAACTGCATATTCTAATATTTCATTATATAGAACATCAGGAGCATCATTATTATTAGAAGAACCACCTGATCCTCCAACTGAACCTCCTCCACTAGAAGATGTATCTATATTTTGAAATTTATCACTATATTTTGGAGCTGAACATCTCTTCTTAACAAAATCAACAACTCTCTTAATTTCATCATCACCAACAAAACTACCTTGAATTCTTGTAGGATTATTATCATCCATTGGTTTATATAACATATCACCTTTACCAAGTAATTTCTCAGCACCTGTCATATCTAAAATAGTTCTACTATCTATTGATGAAGAAACAGCAAATGAAATTCTTGTTGGAATATTTGATTTAACAACACCAGTAATAACATCAGTAGATGGTCTTTGTGTTGCTACAATTAAATGAATACCAGCAGCTCTAGCAAGTTGAGTAATTCTCATAATAGATTCTTCAACTTCTTTAGCAGCAACAAGCATTAAATCAGCAAGTTCATCAATAATAACTAGAATATATGGCATATGTCTAAGTCCACAATCAGGATTCTTTTTAAGTTCACTTTCAACATATTTATTATAATCATCTATCTTCTTAGTACCACTATTCTTAAATGTTTCATATCTTTCATCCATTTCAATAACTATTCTTTGTAAAACACCACTTGCTTTCTTAGGATCAGTTACAACTGGAGTAAGTAAATGAGGAATACCTTCATATACATTAAATTCAACTTTCTTAGGGTCTACAAGTACCATCTTTACTTCATCAGGTGTAGTTCTCATTAAAACAGATAGAATTATATTGTTAATACAAACAGATTTACCACTACCAGTAGCACCAGCTACTAACATATGTGGTGTCTTATTAATTTCAACATATTTAACATTACCCATTATATCTCTACCAAGAGGAGCAGCAAGAGGACTATTCTCAAGTTTCTTTTCTAATCTCATTGCTTCCATTATTTCTCTCATAGAAACAGGTATTATATTTTGATTAGGTATTTCGACACCAACAGTATTTTTACCAGGAATTGGTGCTTCAATTCTAACTTCTTTAGCAGCAAGTGCTAAAGCTATTTCCCTAGAAATACTAAGTACTTTATTAACTCTTGTACCTTTAGATATTTCCATTTCATATTGAGTAACAGCAGGTCCAGCATGAACCTCTATTACCTTAACATGCATATCAAAATCTAAAAATACTTGTTCTAAAGCTTTTATATTATTAGCAATAACTTCTTTAGAATTAACTTCAACATTTTTATTTTTAACTGGATCTAATAAATTAATAGATGGTTTAACATAAACACCAGGTTCACTATCTTCTTCACTTTCTTTTTCATCAGTTACACTATTCTCTTTAATATTATTATTTAAATCACTAATAGATGTAATAACAACTTTCTTATCACTTAATCCATTATCAGGTAAAGAACCAATAACTTCTTCTTTTCCATTCTTAAGACTAAGTTTTTCATCAAGATCTTCATCTTCATCATCTTCTTCATTAACAGGTACACTTCTAAATATAGAAACAATACTATCAAATATACTAGATAAACTAATATCAAATACTAATATAATTCCAATGATAATAAATATACCAGCAAGAATATATGTACCAATAACATCAAATAATGACATAGAAGCAAAAGTAAGTAGTGCTCCTATTATTCCACCACCTAATCCTTTAACTAATGTAGCATCTTTAAATGATTCAAGTATCATATTATAAGTAGTAGAAATAATATCACCATTTGCTATTTCATTTGTTCTAATCATACCTGAATGTGCAATTATTAACAAAGCAAAAATAAGTGAATAAATACCAACTAATCTTGAAGCAAAAAAAGCTGGTCTTCCACTTCTGAATACCATATATAAACCTAAACCTAATGTAAAAATTAAGAATAAAAAGTTCCAAGAACCAAACATAAATATAGATATATTCTTAATCCATTCACCAACTATTCCAGAACCATATAATCCTGTAATAGATAACAAAATCATAAATAGACCCATTACTATAACAGTAATATTAGTTTTACTTTGAACAGTTTCAGTTTTCTTTTTCTTTCTTTTAGCCATTATAAATTAACCCTCCATTCTAGATAGTAATTTTTTATAGATACCAGGTTCTATAATATTAAGGGTATTTAAAACTATTTCAAGTGATTCTTTATATTCCCCCTTATTAAATGCATTAGAACTTGCATTTAAACCTTTCTCAACTTCTTTATTACTAGATTTATATCTATTTCCATAAACAATTGCCATCTCTGCCATAGCAGCAGTCTTAATAGTTTCTTCAGCAGTTTGATATAACTTTAAAGCCAAATCTCTAGAAGTATCAACTCTTAAATTTAATGTCTTAATAGAAATAGGTTTCTTTTCTATTTCGACATTTATTTCTTTAACAGCATCACATGCTTCTTTAAGTTCTATATAAAATTTCTTAGGAATTAATGGTAAATTATATTCCTTAATCTTATATTTAGAACTATTTATAATACTTTTAATTTCAAATAATTGATCTCTTGCTCTTGCTTCATCTTCTTTTAATGAACCTAAATTCTTAAGAGTAGTTTCTAGTTTATCTTCTACTTTAGATAACTCAACAGCAACAAGTTCACATTCATTAGATAAATGTGAAAAAGGCATAATCTTAGATAAAGATCTATCATTAACAAGCTTAAAACTATCTTTTACTTTAATTAATTCTTTATTTATTTCATCAATTACTTCTATCTCATCATTACTTAAATCATATGTATCTTTAATATTACCTATTTCAGCATATAGATTTCTAACTACACTAGTAGTCTTAGCAAGTCTATCACTAATATTAATTAGACCTCTTTCATACTCTTTCTTACTTCTTTTTTCAGTGTCAAAAGCAGCATATATTTCTTCATAATAATCTATTAAAGTTTTTAAATCAAAAATAGAATCTTGTAGATTTAATACATTTAATCTATCCATTATTTCATTAATAGTTTTATTAGTTTCTTCAATATTATAATCAATATTTAAGTATTCAATATTATAACCATCTCTAGTCATCTTTTTACTCATTGATTTAATATCATTCATCTTCTTAGGTAATATCATAGTAGCCATCATAACAATAGTAGGTGCTTCTTCTATAACAACACTAATATTATTAATTAAATCATCTAATACTTTTACTATCTTAGATAATTCTTCATACTCTTTATTTTGAACAGCTACTTCAAAAGCACTAAATAACTTATCAATATTTTCAAATTGAAGTTCTATTCTAGAAGCTACATCACTATAATCATTTTTATTATTTTTATATTTAAATACAACATCTCTATATATACTTTTAAGTTTAGTAATAGCCTCTCTATTTCTATCTTCACTTTCAGTTAATTCTTTTATTTCACCTAATAAATTAACAGACTTAGCTTTAACTCTTAAAATATCTATTTCACATTTTTCTAATAAATCTAATGCTTTATCATATTCCTTATTCACAAGAGTTGTTTCTATTTCAACAATCTCATCAGTAAGAACCTTCATATCATTAGTTTCAATTTCATTAAATCTTTCATTCCATGAAGCAACTTCTTTTTCAGTCTTTTTATTATTTACTAACTTCTCTGCTTTAGCAAGTTCAGTAATTAAAGATGAAGATATAATAAGATTCTTCTCAGTAGTTAATTTATCTATTTGAGCAACAACATTTTTCTTCTTTTTACTTTTTAGATAAAATTTCACACTAAAGAAAAGAATAACAGAAATAACAAGAATAATTGCTATAATAATTCCCTTCCTCATATCATATCCTCCAATATACATTTTATCACAATAAAAAGACATAAACAACAAATATTTAGGTAAAATAGTACTAAAATACTAGTGTTTACTATTATTTAACAATCAATTATTTTTAATTATTTTTTACAATTTGTTCAAATACTTTTATTCCATCAACAGCAGCACTTGTAATACCACCAGCATATCCAGCACCTTCACCTATTGGATATATTCCTTTAATATTAGATTCCATATTCTCATCTCTAATAATTCTAATTGGTGAAGAAGTTCTGCTTTCAACCGCACACAACACAGTATCATCACCATTAAAACCTTTTATTTTAGTATCAAAATATTCAAAAGAATCAATAAGTAATTTATTAATATTTTCATTAAATAAACTTCTTATATTTCCATAATCATATTTACCTTTTATACCATTAGAATCTATCTCAAAACTTAATTTATTATTTTTAAAATCTATTAATCTTTGTACTGGAATTAAACCATTACATAAATTATATGCATCACTTTCTAATCTTTCTTGATATTTAACTCCATCAAATAAATTAGATCCATAATCTTTTTCATTAACAGTAAAAACTATTGCACTATTAGCTTTACCACTATCTCTTTTAAAATTACTCATTCCATTAACAACTAAATGATTCTTTTTACTAGATGCATTTATAACATATCCACCAGGACACATACAAAAAGAATAAACACTTCTATCACTAGTATTATATGTAAGTTTATAATTCGCAGAATCTAAATATTTATAATATTTTCCATACTGATTCTTATTAATCATTTCTTGATCATGAATAACTCTAACACCAACAGCAAAAGCCTTATTTTGCATATTTAATCCTTTAGAATATAACATTCTAAATGTATCTCTAGCACTATGTCCTAAAGCAAGAATAAGTTTATCACAATCTATTACATCTTTATCATTTATAACAATATTTTTAATATGATTATCTTCAATATTTATATCAGTAAGAGTACTATTAAATAAATATTTTGATCCGTTTTTTATAATAAATTCTCTCATATTTTTAATAACATTTACTAAATTATCAGTACCAATATGAGGATGATTTAAATACTTTATTTCATAAGGTGCCCCAAAAGAAATAAATGTATCTAATACTTCTTTAATTCTATTATTTTTATCTTTAATTCCAGTAGTTAATTTACCATCAGAAAAAGTACCTGCTCCACCTTCACCAAACTGTATATTACTTTTTTCATTAAGTATATTTTCATTCCAAAACTTATTAACACTTTTTATTCTCTCTTCTACTTTTTCTCCTCTTTCAACAATAGTAACTTTATATCCTTTTTTAACAAATTCATAAGCACAAAAAAGTCCAGAAGGTCCACTTCCTACTATTACAATTTTATTATTTTTAGATAAATTTATATCATTAAATTCATACTTTTCATTTATAGGTTTACTTATATCTTTATTAAATATAATCTTATTTTCATTCCTTAATTTAACATCTAATTCATATATAAAACATACTTCTTTTCTAGCATCAATACTCTTTTTAACAATATCAAAAGATATCAAATCATCTTTTTTGATATTTAATTTTTTTAATAAACTTTTTTCTATATCATTAGATATAACATCTACTTTTATATTACTAACTCTAATCATTAATATGTTCACCTACTAATAAACCAGATAAAACAGCAAAAGAAATATTATATCCACCACATATACCAGTTAAATCTAATACTTCACCAGTAAAATATAAATTCTTATATTTAACACTTTCTAAATTATCAAGATTCACTTCTTTTAAAGATACTCCCCCACTACATACTTGTGAAGAATCATATCCTTTATTAGCTATAATATCAAATCTATATTCTAATAAATTATTCATAAGAATATTTAATTCTTTATCATTTAAATCACTATATTTCTTATTAGAATCTATTTTAGATATTTTTAAAATATAATTAACTAATTTATAATTCAAATGACACTCTAATAAATCAGTAATATTTCTATTATTTAATCTTCCATCTAACTCTTTAAAATAACTAATAAAATTATCTTTTCTTATATTAAAATCATTTATAAAATTAACTCTAATATTATAATTATCTTTATTCATATAAATACTTAAATTATATATACAAATACCACTTAAACTATTATCTCCAAATTGTATTTCACCAATTTCACTATTTATTAAATTATCTTTTTCATATAAACTAACTTTTACTTCACTTCTAACACCAGAAATATCTTTAAGATTTTTATTAGTTATTAATCCTACTAAAGATGGATATACATTATTTACTTTGATATTAAAATCAGAACATAATTTATATCCAAATCCTTCACTACCTGTCTTAGGATATGCTTTAGATCCAGTACTTATAACTAACTTATCACATTCAATTTCATCATTAATAACATATTTATTATTAACATATTTTATATCTTTAACATCATAATTATATTTAAATTTAACATTATGATTATTAGCTTCTTTAAGTAGTGCATTATATACTGTATATGCTTGATTAGATGCTGGATAATAATAACCATTTCTCACTCTTGGAATTAATCCAATACTATCATAAAAAGATATAATTTTATTTTTATTTTCTTCATTAATTAACTTATCAATTAATTCTTTATCATAAGAAAAATACTTATTCTTATCCCATTCATCATTAAAATAATTACATTTTCCATTACCAGTTAATAATAATTTTTTAAGTGGTTTATCATTATGCTCTAAAATAGTAATATCATCACAATTCATTTTAATAGCACTAACTATTCCACTAATACCAGCACCAACTACAACTACTTTCATTTCATTCACCTAACTAATTATATCATATATAATAAAAAGTTGAACCTAAGTTCAACCTTTACATTCTATGCTGAGATGTAATATCTTCTTCAATACCTAATTCTTTTTTAATCCTATTAACTTCACTTATTAACTTACTACTAGTATTTTGTACATTATTCATTGCTTTTTCATAATCATTAGTATAATCTAAATCACCTTTATTTTCTAACCCTTTTTTCAAAGCAATATTCGCAGTATTTTGCCAAATTAATAGTTTATCATATTCACCTTTTAACTTTTGAATATTTTCATCAGATATCTCATCAGCATAGCTACCAAATTGTTCTTGTAAATAATCATTAAAATTCATAATCATTCACCTCTATAATATAATTTTATCATTAAAAGTTCATAAATATTATATTATATATACTTTTTTACACTAACTATACACGCTTACTATTTAATTTATTAGCTATTAATAATATTATTATTTGAACTATTGTAAATAAACCTGCTCCTAAGAATAAAAATCTAAATGAAATACCAAGAAATACACCAGCTAAATATGTACCAATCCCCTCTCCTATACAAGTAATAAAATATCTAACATTACCATATAAGAATTGATCTGAATTATTAACTCTCTTTAAGAAAGTACCAGATACTTTATCTTCTAAAATTCTACATGTAATAAATCCAATAACAATTGAAATAATAAATACATCTAAATTGTTAGTAAAATAAGCTACTAAATAACCTAATGCTCTAATACCAAATTTAATATATAAACTTGCTTTAACAGATAATTTCTTTCCATATCTATTAAATATAGAACAAAAAGTACTACCTAAAAAATTACAAACTATTATAAATATAGACGCAATTGATACATCAAAATTTATAAAATCAGTAAGTATAAGCATCATTAAATCAAATATAATTCCATAAGAAATATTAGTAAATATAATACTAATCATATATGTAATATTTACCTTATCTTTAAATATATTTTTAAATGATTTAATTAATGCATTACCTTCATGAACAATCTTTTCTTTAAACTTTAAAAATAATAATATTATTCCAGACAAAGTATTAAAAATAAAAGCAAATATTAATGTATCAGAATAACTAATTAAAGGTATAGAACCAATCTTAATACCAAGTAATACACCACATAATATTACACCTATATCTTTAGCTACATAATCTATTAATGACTTACGTCTAAACATTTCATCACTTTTATTAATATGTGATAATAAAGGATAATGACTTATACAAAAAATAACTTCACACATTATTGTTAATAAAATACATGTTTTAATTACAAAATTATTATCAGTAAAAAATAATACTATCATAGCCACACTTCTTAAAAAAGTTGCTTCTAATAATACATTTTTAATTCTTATTTTTGATGAAAACAAACTAATTATAAATGATATAACAGCACTACATATTAAAGCAATAGAAAATAATCTACTAATTCCTTGTACATCAAAACCAGCCACATCTTTAAGCCATAATTGTCTATAATTAGACCATATACCTATAGATAATGACATAAAAAATAATTCGAATAATAATACTTTTTCGTTTCTATTTTTATTCATACTATAATTATATACTTTTATAAATAAAATACAAATATATTATTTTAGTGTTGACAACAAAAAATTGTCTAAATAAATAGACAATTTTATACACTTAATCTTATGTTATATATACTCATCTAGCCTATTCGGAATGCAGGTGAAACTCCCCTAATCTTATAAGCAGCGTCACCAACCCAGTCACCAGAATCACTTACACCAAAAAAGCTACTGGTAGTCATAGCAACAGAATTACGAAGCCACCAAGGACTATCACTAGTTCCATTCTTCTTTATTGCTCCACTATAATTACTTGTTGTTACTCCTAAATCACTATAATAATCTAATTGTCTTGTATTATTATATGCTGTATCATAGCTATCTATTCCACTACTTGTATTTCCATCTACATCTTCCATCACTTCATGTATTGATAGTAAATATAATTTATCTGTTGATTCAAAGTTTGTTTCTCCACTTGCAGCTCCATATCCTGATACTACTTTTGTTGGAATTATTACACTTCTTAATTCACTTGGTAATGCAGCATATATTGTTTCATCTATATATGCTCTCATTGAACTTGCTGGCCATCCATCTACATTCCATCCCCACTTATATTGTATTCCTTTATATGTTCCTGGTGGATTAAAATCACGTGTTATTATTATATCTGCAAATTCAAATACTACTCCACATGCTGTTTGACTAAATCCTGCTGTCTTACATTCTGATGGTGTACTTGTATTTGCTACTCTTATTGTGTGTGTTCCAAAAGATCCCATATTTACTGATTTTGTATCACCTACATTTAGAAAATCAGTATATCCTGATCTAATAGCACTAGCTATTTGACTCCATGATCCATCAGCAAATGTAAGAACTGGTCTTGTTATTGCATTACTATCTTTTTGTACATAATTAGCACTAAAACTAAAAGTTGTTGTACTTGCTGTTGTCGGTAAATCTCCAGGATTTATATCTGTTCTATATGCTACTCTTACTTTATATGTTTCTACCTGTGTAGCATTTAATTCATGATATGGTTCTATTTCAATACCATCTACATATGTTACATTATATTCTAAATAATTTGGTAGATTGTTATTTATTACTGAATTATTCATCATAGATGTTACTGTATTAACCATAGCATCAATACTACCACCATTTACTACTTTAACAGTAAACTCATAGAAGTCTCCTGGCTTTTCAAGTGTAACTGAATAATCTATTCTTGTTCTATTAGTTGGTTCTATTGTAGCTGCGCTATCTCCAGATGTTGTATTTATTTCAACGCTTCCATTAGTTAGTGTTATATTTTCAAAATGTACATCAAAATTATTTGTTTTTATTTTAGCAGTACCAGTAATAGTAATATTACTTACTAATGCTGCATATCCTATTCCTACTAAACATATTAATATAAATATAATTCAATAAATTGTTTTTTTATTATTCATAACTACCTCTATTTTCTATACTAATTATAAAATGTATAGAATATAAAATCAAATAATTTTAAATATATCTTCAATACTTTTTTTATTATTTATAAAAAATAATTGACAACCAAAAATTATTTTGATAATATCTAATTTATGCTTGTTAATTTTTACACACTTATATTTATAGGAGGAATAAATGAATTTAAGTGAAGATGAACTTAAGAAAGAAAATGAACATCTTGAATTAACTACTAACATTTTAAGAGAGCAAATAAGTACTCTCGCCCAAGACTTATATGATGATGAAGAAAAACAAATGGAGTTTAAGAAATTTGTTTGGGACCAAAGAGCTGAACTAGATCCAACGGAAATGAAAACTATTATGACCAATAATAGTCAAGAAATTGATAATCTAGAAATGAAAGCTAAATACTACAAAAAACTATACAAAGTACAAGGTAGCCCCTACTTTGCTAAAGTAGTATTTGAAGAAAACAAACAAGTAAATGATATTTATATAGGTCTTACATATTTAACTAAAAATGATGAACAAATAATCTATGACTGGAGAGCACCTATCTCAAGTATCTTTTATGACTACGAAGAAGGATATGCTCAGTATGAAGCCCCCATGGGTACAATTAAAGGACTAATTCATAACAAAAGACAATTTACTATAGAAGATTCAAAAATAAAACGAGTTTTTGATTCAAAACTAAATGTACAAGATGAATTACTACAAGAAGTATTATCATCAAAATCATCTGATTACATGAAAAATATAGTAAATACAATAGCTAAAGAACAAAATGATATTATAAGAAATATTAATAACAAATACTTAATAGTACAAGGAATCGCAGGTTCTGGTAAAACAAGTGTCGCACTTCATAGAATAGCATTCCTACTCTATAAAATAAAAAACTTAACTAGTGATAAAGTACTGATATTCGCACCAAATAATATATTTTCAGAATATATATCAAATGTACTTCCAGAACTAGGAGAAGAAAATACAAAAGAAACAACATTCTCAGATTTCTTTGAAACATATATAACAGAATATAAAGAAATAGAATCATTTACTTCATTTATAGAAAGATATTATAAATATGAAGAATTATATCCAGAACTAGTAAAATTCAAACAATCAAATGAAATAGTTTATATAATAGAAAAATATATAAATAACTATACAAAAGATATTACATTTACTGATGATATATTAACTCATGACTTATATCTATCTAAAAAAGAATTAAATAACTACTTACTAAAAAGATATAATCATATGCCTCTATTAGATAGAATTAATACTATAGCAGAAAAAATATCAGAACAAAATTTCAAAGGTAATAAAACTAAAGAAAAACAAATATATAAAATGTTAAAAGAAAAACTAAATAAAGAAATAGATATAAAAAAGATATATAAGAATTTCTACTATAGTAATGAATTTAAAGAAGCATATAATAAAGAAATAAAAGATAGTTATATAAATAAATTAGATGAAAGAAAAATATCTTATGAAGATGCATGCCTATTTGTATATATGAAAAGTTTATTATCACCTCTTGGATATGATTATACAATTGAACAAACAATTATAGATGAAGCACAAGATTATAGTATTTTACAATATAAATTATTAAAAAAGATATTAAGAAAAAGTTCATTTACAATTCTAGGAGATATTAATCAAACAATTAATCCATATTATCAATATAACTCATTAGAAGAATTAACAAATCTATTCAATGAAAATTCTAAATATATAGAACTTAATAAAACATATAGATCAAGTCCAGAAATAATAGAACACGCTAACAAAATATTAGGATTAAACCTAGTATCAGCAATAAGAAGAGATACTAAAATACCAGTAGAATTTAGAGAAGAACAAAATCTTAAAGAACAACTTATAAAAGATATAACTACTCTAAAAGAAGAAAATAAAAGTCTTGCTATAATAACTAAAACTGATACAGAAACAGATAAAATATATAAATTGCTATCAAAAGATTATCAAGATCTTACAAAGATATCAAATAACAGCAATAAATTTAGTAGAAGTTTTGTAGTACTACCTTCTTATCTAGCAAAAGGATTAGAATATGATTCAACTATAATTTATACTGATAAAGAAAATAGTTTCAATTATAATGAAAGATATTTATACTATGTATCATGTACAAGAAGTCAACATCACTTAATTATATACAATCAAAAAGATACTCATTAATCGAGTATCTTTATTTTGTATGTATTTTTTTCTTTATAAATTGGAGCTTTTAAATTAACTATTGGTCTTAAAGCATTATCATTTGTAAATGTATCATTTCTAGAACTATATAATAAATTACCACTAACAGTTTTACCTTCTATATTATGAATACCAAATAATGCATAGCTTTCAAAAGCACCAATATATCTACTAGCAAGCCATGTTGGATATTTTTGATTCATAAACATATCAAAGAATGGTTCAACAAAGTTCTCTTTTTCAAACTCTTTAGTCCAATAATCAATATTTATATCTAAACTATCTTCTTCATTTATTTCATCTTCAGTTATTAAACTTCCTTTATCACTTTTACTTAAATGACTTAAATATACAGCAGGAACAAAAGTATTAGTACTAAATTCAGCATGATTATTTTCATTACCATAATCTACATATTCTGATGGTTTCCATAATTTAGTTAATTTAGATTCAATATCATCAACATTTAAACTTCTACCTAAAGCAAAATAACTACCATATACTTTATTACATAATTCATTAATAATATAAACTCCATTATTATATCCCTTATATCCACTTAAATGTAATAAATTATTTTTATTATCTAAAGTAATTGCTTTTTCACTTATTAAATCAACACTACCATCTGCATTAATATTAAGTACTTTCCATTTACTACTCTTTCTAACTATAGTTTGATCTTTAGTATAACCAGATAATTCTTTCTTTAAAACATATGAATCATTAGAATTAACTGGAGTATAAGCAACATAATCCCCTACTTTAATAGTATCAACTATTTCATTATATCCAGTATCTACTTTAATATCTTCAACATGGTGAGTATTATATCCACTATTTACTTTAAACTCTAACTTAATAATATCATCAGATAAATTACTAACTAAAAAGTTATACTTCTTAGTTTCATTAGGAGCTATTTCATCAGCAGGATTACCATTTAAATAAAATACTCTTAAATCTTCATTATCTTTATATATAAGTTTAAACTTGGTATTTACCTCATTCAAAGAAGTAATACTTGTACTTACATAAGTATTACCAGGTTTAACAGTTATAGTATCTGTATAAGCATCATTAACTTTAAAATCATATAATAATGAACTTACATATATTTCAACAGCTCTATGATTATTAGAATTGTAAATAAAGTTAGAATAAGACGCATTAAAAGAAACACATACTACTAATAGTATGATTACAAGAAAAATTACTCTATGTTTAATCATCTTATAATATCTTTTACTCTTCATATTATCATCAACTTAATTATAATATTTTACAATTTTATTGTAAATAAAAACTCTTGATTTAACAAGAGTCTTGACATTTAAATACCATTTATTTTTTCCTAATATTTCTTTTTAAATATTCATTCAAAGGATTAGTTAATTCCCCATCATATACAATATCTACTTCATGTAATGCTCTAGTAATAGCAACATATAACAATTTCATATCAAGTGTACTATTTGAAGAATAAATATTCTCACTTGCATTATTTATAATAACAGCGTCAAATTCTAGTCCTTTAGATAATTGATTAGAAATAGTACAAATATTATTTTCTTCTAATGATAAATCATCAGAAATATTTACATTTGGTATAGATAATCCTAAATCAAATAAATCATCATTTATGTACCTAGATAATAAATCAGTTTTACTAATTATAGCTATTGTTTTATATCCTTTTTCTTTAAATTCTTTTATTTTAGACAAAATATGTCTTGGAATATCATCAACTTTATCAAATCCTACAGGATCACCATGTCTTAAAACAACATCAGATCCTTCAATACCAATGCTACTTGATACACTATCAGCTACATCCATTATTTCAGATGTAGTACGATAGCTCTTTTTAAAATCAATAATTTCACCACTATTATTAAACATACTTAAATTAGCTTCATTCCAATTATCTACACTTCTGTAATCATATATAGATTGAGCTAAATCACCAAATATACTAAAAGTAGAATTTGGAAGACATTTTTTAAATGCCATAAAATTAAATGAACCAAAATCTTGAGCTTCATCAATAACAGTATGTCTATATTTATCAAATTCTTTATCAGGCGAAATAATAGCTTTTATATACATCAAAGCTGATAAATCTTCAAAATCATATGTATTATTCTTAATATTGCTCAAAGTATCCTTCTTTAATTGACTAATGTTTTTATAATTATAAATATCATAATTATTAATAGAAGATACAAATAACTTATAAACCTTAGTTGGAGTAATTTTAACTTTAGAAAAATATTTTTTTAAAGAATTTTTACAGTTTTTATTTATTTCCTCTCTATCTTTAGCAAATTGACTTCTAATTTTATTTCTTTCTTTTTCATCTTTTGCTTTTCCAAATAAATCATATATATAATCACCATATTCAACCAAATATGAATCTCTGTTTGTCTCAATTAATGTACTTAATTTTTCTATAGTAGTCTCAATTCTATTTTTTAAATTAGAATTATTACTAGTTCCATTAAATACTTCCTTTATTTTTTTAGAATCAAATACTTTATATCCATTTAAATATAAATCTTCATTTGTTAAACTATCAATATAATCTGACATGAACGAATCTATCATACATTTATATTTAGAACTACATTTAAATTTATCATTAGTAAAATCATATTTGCCTGAAATACTCTTTGACATTTTTTTATCAGAATTATTAATATTAATTTCTTCACCAATATAATCTAAAGCAAATTCCTCAAATGTCTGTTGAGATACACCAACAACATCTAATTCAGGTAAAACAGACTTTATATATTTTAAAAATACTGGATTCGGACCAATTACCAAATATTGTTCTTGTCTAATAGAATTAATATAATTATATACTAAATATGCAATTCTATGTAATGCAACCGTTGTCTTACCAGAACCAGCAATACCTTGAATAATCAAATTTTCTAGTATATTTCTTCTTATAACATCATTTTGCTCTTTTTGTATTGTTGATACTATACTTTTTAATCTGCTATCATTATTATCATTTAAATACTTTTGTAATAAACCATCATTAGTAACTAAATCAACATCAAAATAATTATTTAAAACTCCATCTTGAATATCAAACTGTCTTTTTAAATCTAAATTACCAGATATTATTCCTTCAGGAGACGAATAACTACTTCTACCAATATCAGAATTATAATATAAAGAACTAATTGGTGCTCTCCAATCAACTACTATTATATTATTCTTTTCATCATATATACCATTTTTACCAATATATAAACTTGATGTTTTACCATCATCATCTGATGTGAAATCAATCCTAGCAAAATAAGGATTTTTTGTAGAAACTTCTAAATTTGAAATATGCACTTCCTTAGCATTAGCAATTCTCCATAATTCTTCCCTATCACCAATAAAATCCTGAAATAAATTTTCTAATTCTTCTTTTTCATTTTTTAAAATTCTTTTAACATCAGATATAGTATCTTTTAATTTTTTTTCTTCTTTATCAAATTCACTCACTATATTTCCCCCTTTATTATTAAACTATCTAATAATTTCAGATTCAAAAAATCTCTCTTGGAATTCAGTTAAAGCTCTAATAGCATCATCAGAATAATCTTTACCATCTTTAGATACTACCACTTTATCATCATCATCATTTGTTCTATGTATTACAGCTATAACTTTACCTTTAGCTGACTCAACTGGCTCAAACTCACCTAATAAATATGCATCTAGTTCTTCTCCATCACCACTAACAGTATTAGGTATATAACCATAATTAATCATATACATAAAATTATGTTTAGGGTGTCTTGTACCTAAAGCTCTATCAATTTTAACCTCAACTTTCTTTCCAATATAATCACTAGCATTTGCCTTTTTCATAATTAAATTCCTCCTCTATTATATAATATTATATCATATTTTATAATTAAATAAATGGATTTGAAACAGCATTATACACAAGAGAATTCTTCTTATATAATAGTTTTATTCCATCATTAATATCATCATATTCTTTTTTTGTACTATCGATATAATTACTTATAAAATTATCAACATCTAAATCTTTATTGTTGCTTAGCTCGTTTAATAACTTTTTAAAAACTAATAAATCTAATTTTTTTAATTTCATTGCATATTCGTAAAATTTTAATATTTCACTCGTTGGAATAGACTTAGGAGCAGTTATTGGATCAATAGTCATATCATAAATAAACGAATGACTTTTATGCCATTTTTTTAGTCCATAATATGCCTTTTTAACAATATCATTTTCTAATTCATATTTATTATTATTTGATATAAAATCACTTTCAGTTAATTTATTTTCTTTCCTTAACCTAGTATTTAATTTTGATCCCTCTGCAGAAAACATTTCTGAAAAAACACCTTTTGTAACTGCAAAACCATATTCTTCCATAAATTCATAATTTTCTATCAATTCTTTCATTGTTGTTTTTTCATCAAATAAAATGAAGCCCATTTGAACAATATATGAATACTTTTTAAATAATTCTAAAGCTCTTTTATTATCTAATAATGTTGCTTTTTTATTCATTCTTTTTAATGCAGTTTCACTACCATTCTCAATTCCACACGCAAATGAGAAAAAACCAGCACGTTTAAGATCCTTAAGAATAGAATCATTTATTTTATCAGCCCTTATTTGTCCTCTTAATCTAACTTTAATATTTCTTCTTTCTATTTCATCAGCAAATTCTTTGCACCATTTTTCATCTCTTATTCCATCAACAAATGAATCATCTACAACTTTTATATTAGTTATTCCTTCCCTATATAATTCTTCTATTTCATCAACAATATTTTTTATACTTCTTGTTCTCCAAACTTTTCCATCAGCTAATCTAAAAAATGATATAACAGAACAAAATTCACAATTGCCAGAACAACCTCTTGCAGTCAAAATATTAACAGATGATTTTTTAGATTTTACAACATCCATAGTATCTCTACTTGGAAAAGGAATACTGTCTAAATCATCAATTAAACATCCCATCTTATTAATAATAAATTCATTATTCTTTTTATATCCAATATTATTAATATCTGAGTAATCTTCATTATTATATAAACTATCAGCTAATTTACAAATAGATATTTCACCTTCACCACGGATAATAAAATCAGATCCAGCACTTAAATATTCTTTTGGATAAAAAGTAGGACCAAAGCCACCACATACTATTTTTATATCATTATTATGCTTTTTTAATTTATTAATTAATTCAACAGATGGTTGTGTATTTGACATATAAGAGGATATACCAACAAATAATATATCATTATATGAAATAATTTTTTCAAATACCTCATCAACACTTAATTCATTTAACCAACCATCAATTATAATTACTTCATATCCATTATTAACTAAACTAGATTTTAAATATTCAATTCCCAGATTTTCTTCTGATGTTCTATGTGTTTTAGGAGATAAAGTAGTTAATATTATTCTTTTATCTTTCATACTTTTTACCTATACTTCTTGTTAAAGATTTTATTGTACCTTGAGCATCATATATTTCTACATTATTAGCCATATCAACAGCTATATCATATCTATTTTGCATATACTCTTCTTTTTCAAAAGAAGGTAATGGATAATTCATACTTACAATTGCATAACGATTACTTCTTATTTGTTTTGTAATATGTTCATACATTAATAATATTTCATCAATATACTCACGTTTTTTAATAAAAGTATCACCATGCTTATATGTTTTTATATTATATATATCAGTTATTATAGAATCATCAGATGTTCCAAAACCTTGACTATCTAAGTAATCATTAATATAAATTTTAATATCCCATTCATTTCTACCTTCATCTTCTTTTGGAACATCAATATATGGAAGTATTTCTGGAAAGAATAATTTAATAGCTCCATATCTCATTTGAACATCCTTAGTTCCACAAATAGTTTTATTTGAATTAATTAATACATTATCATTCGAAATCAAACTATATCCATAATTCTTCATTAAACTATACGCCATTGATGTTTTACCAGAATTTGGATCTCCAAGTAGCATAATAGAATGAGTATCATCATATTTTACAACAGAACTTTGTACAAAATACATATCTTTCTTTTGTAAATCATTTGCAATCATACCAATAGCTAAATATACTAAATCAGGAAAGAAAAAATTTTTTTCGTTAGCAAAAATATTTGCTATATTATTTTCTTTATCAATATTAATAGAATTAATATTATTATTTAATAATAAAATATAATTATTTGTTTCACCAATTTGATTAGTATCTCCAATAAATTGAGAAACAGCAGGTATTGTTTTAGAAACATTTCTTTGAACAGATAATTTTTTACATATTTTTTCCATATCAGTATAAATATATAACTTAGATAAATTTTTAACATTTAAAACATATTTTTTCATTATTATCACACTCTATCTATTTTTAAAAAACATAGTTGGTAAATAACCATCATGAACAGAAATCCTTTCTCTTTTTAACACTTTAAATTTTTCTTTATTTAAATTATCGTTATTTAAAAATGGACAATATGGATCTCTTGAATCTAATGTTTCATTCCATAGCATTCTTCTATCAAAAACTCCACCTCTACATTTATCACGAATCTCACAATCACTACACTCTTCAGGTATTGGAGCCTCTATAAACTCATCAAATTTAATCTTTTGCAATACATTTTCATCTTTAATACTATATTTATTTCTAAATTGTTCAGTAATTAAATAAGTAGATGGACATATATCTCCATTTGGTAATATTCTAATACTATCAATTCCAGTGTTTTCAAGAATATTTACATTATTACAATAAATATTACCAAATAAAGTATCATTTAAAGACAATATTTGATAATTATTACATATATATTCAAGCATATCTCTTAGAATAGAATATTTTAGAATAAATCTATTGTTTATAGTATCATTTTTACTAACAGGTCTATAAATATTAATTCTAACAATAGCATTATTATCTTTTGCAATTTTAAATAAACCATCTATATTATTTTTAGTCATTGTTTCATCGAATCCAACAAACACAATTGTTGCTTTTTTATTATCTTCTTTAAGCATTTTTAAAGTATTAATAGCCCAATTATAAGCTTTAGGTTGCCCTCTAAATTTATTATGTCTACTAGAATCAACAAAATCTAATGATACATCAACTTCATCAATACATCTTTTATAAATATCATAAAAATGACTATTATTTTTAACTCTCTCATACAAATATCCATTAGTAGTAATTGACTGTTTTATTGAAGGATAATTTGTTCTTACATAATCAATAAATACAAAGAAATCATCTAATATATCATTTTCTCCAGTACCATAATTAATTGATTCAATCAAATCATGATTTTCATCAATAAATTTTTTCCAATCATTAATGCCTACTTCTTCTGTAGCGTGTCTAACTTCTTTACTATAACAAAACTCACAATTCATATTGCAAGTATTTGTCAGTCCCCATCCTATATTATATTTCATTTTACCTACCTTCATGGGATATATCCCCTTTTATTTGCAGTATATAATATCAAAAAATAATAAAAAGTTCAACAAATTTATCATTTATTGAACTTTAAATTATCTGATATGTTCATTTTTACTACATCTATTTCATTTAATTTAATATTATTATAATTCTTTACAATGTATTTTCCATCAACTATAACATACTTTGGATTAATATTGCTAGAATAAACTAAATTATTAATAAAAGACTCTTTTCTAACTATTTTATAATTATTTAAATCATAAATATTAAAATCAGCCTTATATCCTACACATATCTTACCAATATTGTTATTTAAAAATATATTTGGATTAATAGTAATCATATCAATTAATTCTTCACTAGATATATCATATAATAACCCTAAAGTTTTAACACTATCAATAATATTTAAACTATCATTTGTCGCAACACCATCAGTTCCAATACATACATTAATATTTTTTAATTTATTAATATTGATTATTCTATTTTTTAATTTTAAATTACTATTTGGATTAATAGATATTGTACAATTGTGATTTCTAATTATTTCTATATCTTTATCATTTAAATAACAACAATGAACCAATAATGTTTTATTAGATAATAAATCATATTTTTCTAATAATTCAATAGATCCCAATCCATATTTGTTAATAATTTTCTTTTCTTCTTCTTTTGTTTCTTTTAAATGAATAGCTAATAAAATATTATTATGTTTCAAATAATTAGATAAAGCTTTTAGTATATTCTCATCTACCATTAATAAAGAATGAACAAAAATATAATAAGTATTATATCTATCATTCTTAAACTTCTCAAATTGTTCAAAAGGATTATCTAAATATTCTTTTAATTTATTTGACTTCATTAGCGGATAGCCCATATATAATCTAATATTATAATCTTCTAAAGCATTCCATCCTCTAATCCCCATTAAAGTAGTTTGACCATAACTAATTGCTTCATATGCACATATTTTAGAAGAAGTAATTCTCATTAATTCCTTATTATTTATATTATCTAAATTAATCTTTTCAGCATATTCAATATATTCAGAAGTAGATAATTTTTTATCATATCCTTTAATATAATACTCCCCAAAATGAATATGAGTATTTATAAAACCAGGCATAACAATACAATTAGTAGCATCAACAAAATCAACACAATCATCAATTTTATCATCTACTTTAACAATGATACCATCATTAATACCAATATCTTTTTTTAATAATAAATGATCAACATAAATATATCCATTTTTTATAACAAAATCACATTTCATACACATAATATAACATAAAATAAAAAAACGAACAATAAATTGTTCGTTTTACTAGTAATTATTCTAAAATTTCAGAAACTACACCAGCACCAACTGTTCTACCACCTTCACGAATTGAGAAGTTTGTTCCATTTTCAATTGCGATTGGAGTGATTAATTCAACAGTCATATCAACATTGTCACCAGGCATAACCATTTCAGTTCCTTCTGGAAGAGTAATTACACCAGTAACATCAGTTGTTCTAAAGTAGAATTGTGGTCTATAGTTACTGAAGAATGGAGTATGACGTCCACCTTCTTCTTTAGATAGTACATATACACTAGCTTTGAATTTCTTATGAGGTGTTACACTACCTGGTTTACAAAGAATTTGTCCTCTTTCAACATCTTCTCTATTAATACCACGAAGTAAAACTCCAGCATTATCTCCAGCTTCAGCATAATCTAAAGATTTTCTAAACATTTCAATACCAGTAACAACTGTTTTTCT
>JAEEGL015165092.1_pt1 | contig 47634 bp, 46 predicted proteins | sample 9134231 | NCBI WGS metagenome assembly JAEEGL01 (sample SAMN16246548, study PRJNA631951) | gut metagenome | biome: gut microbiome; feature: rumen; material: fiber-attached | host: Bos | place: Iran: Karaj | collected 2018-10 | reverse complement strand
TTTCCGATGTTAAGAATGCAATGAAGATCAATTATTTCGACGATAAAGAACTTATAGCTATGCAATCCGCAAAGTATGAGGAGATGTCAGAATAATGAAAAAAATCCTGTTTGTGGCTTCAGAAGGAGTGCCTTTTATCAAAACGGGAGGACTTGCCGATGTTGTGGGCTCTCTTCCCAAAGAGATCGATAAGAGATACTTTGACGTTCGTGTCATTTTACCTTTGTATAAGTGCATCAGCCAGCAAATGAAAGATAAGATGGAATATATATCCAACTTCTACATGGATTTCCATTGGAAGAATGAGTATGTAGGTATCTTCAAGGCTGAAGTTGACGGCATTAAGTACTATTTTATTGACAATGAGTTTTATTTTAACGGAATGAAGCCCTACGGGGATGACACAGTTTTTGAGATTGAGAAGTTTGCTTTCTTTTCCAAGGCAGCGCTTTCAATTCTTCCCGTCATCGATTTCAGACCGGATATCATTCACTGCCATGACTGGCAGACCGGACTTGTTCCCGTATATCTCAAAGAGAGATTTCAGGGAAATGAGTTCTTTAGAGGCATCAAGGCCATTATGACCATTCACAATCTTAAGTTCCAGGGAAAATGGGATATTAAGACTGTAAGAGATATCACGGGACTTCCTGATTTCTACTTTACATCGGATAAGCTTGGACTCTTTAAGGACGCCGATCTTTTAAAGGGCGGTATTGTTTATTCCGACGCTGTCACAACCGTTAGTGTTGCGTACGCCGAGGAGATTAAGACCGAGTTTTACGGAGAAGACCTCGACGGACTCTTAAGAGCCAGAGCGGGCGATCTTCGAGGTATCGTCAACGGTATTGATTACGATGAGTTCAATCCCGAGACCGATGAGTATATTCCATACAAGTACAATGCGATCAACTTCCGTAAGGAGAAGATCAAGAATAAAAGAGCTCTTCAGAAGGAGCTTGGACTTAAAGAAGACGATAAGTGCATGATGATCGGTATCGTTTCAAGACTTACCGATCAAAAGGGCTTTGATCTTATCAACTGTATCCTCGATGAACTCTGTCAGGATGCGATCCAGCTTGTAGTTCTTGGAACAGGCGAAGAGCAGTACGAGAATTCCTTCCGCCACTTTGACTGGAAGTACAATGACAAGGTTTCTGCCAATATTTACTATTCGGAGCCTATGTCACACAAGATCTACGCTGCATCCGATGTATTCCTTATGCCATCGCTTTTTGAGCCCTGTGGACTTTCACAGCTCATGGCACTCAGATACGGAACTATCCCGATCGTAAGGCAAACCGGCGGTCTTATCGACACCGTTGAACCTTATAACAAGTACGAGGGCACCGGAACAGGCTTTGGCTTCCTTAATTACAACGCCCACGAGATGCTTGATACTATCCGCCAGGCAGAGCATGTATTCTATGACAAAAAGCGTGAGTGGAACAAGATGATCGACAGAGCCATGGCAGTTGACTTCTCCTGGAAGGTTTCAGCCGAGAAATATCAGGAAATGTATGACTGGCTTGTTGGATGATAATAATAAAGAATGATAAAAAACGAAAAATTCCAAATTTCACTTAGGAATTTTTCGTTTTTTTGTGTCTATAATAATATATAAGAGTTTATTTGAATTCTGAAATGAAAGGGACAATCGTATGAAAAAAGTATCAAGAGAATTATTGGGAGTATTGGTATCAGCTATAATGCTCCTGCAATTTCCTATCTATGCGCTTGCAGGAGGACCCTACCATATAGAAGATGGTGATATATCTGTTCATGCAACGGATAGTGAGCAGACGGTTCGGCAAGGTGGTCAGGAATATGTGGATAACGATCCGGTTATAACTAATGAAGGGAATGCAGCTTCCGATAATCATGTGAGTATTAGAGCGGATGAAGGCAGTACTGCGCATGTAACCATCAGTGATGTGAACATTGCTTCATCTGTGGCGGCAATTCAAACAGATGGCGCTGGATCTGTAGAAATAGAACTTGTCGGTGATAATCATGTCACCAGTGGAGATACATATGCCGGTATTGAAAAAGGAAATAACGGATCACTGACCATATCTTCCGGTAGTAGTAATGCTTATTTGGAAGCGACCGGTGGAAGAAGAGGTGCCGGAATCGGTGGTCATGATGGTCAGGATGTGGATGATATCATTATAACCGGAGGAAATATCACAGCGTATGGCGGGCAATCTGCAGCCGGAATCGGCGGCGGATATGGTGGAGACGGAACCGGAATAACCATAAGTGGAGGCAATGTTCGTGTTTTAGGAGGAGGTGATGGAGCCGGAATCGGCGGAGGAAGAGAAGGTAGCGGATCAGACATTACCATAACCGGAGGAACGGTAACTGCAGAAGTAGTGGGAAGCGGAGCCGGAATCGGCGGAGGAAGAGATGGTAACGGATCAGACATTACCATAACCGGAGGAACGGTAACTGCAGAAGTTACAGTGGGAACCGGAGCCGGAATCGGCGGAGGAGATAGTGGTAGCGGATCAGATATTACCATAACCGGAGGAACGGTAGTTGCAGATGGAATTGAAGGAGCCGGAATCGGCGGCGGAAGACTTGGTAACGGAAATAATATTAAGATTACAGGCGGAAATGTAACAGCGAACGGCAGGGGAACCGGAGCCGGAATCGGCGGAGGAGATTGGGGTAGCGGATCAGATATTACCATAACCGGAGGCAATGTATATGCTACCGGAGTATACGATGGAGCCGGAATTGGTGGCGGAAGAAACGGTAACGGAGCGAATATTAGTATAAGCGGTGGAACGGTAATATCCGTTAGTGATGTATGCGGGGCCGGAATCGGCGGCGGAAGAAACGGTAACGGAGCAGATATAAGTGTAAGTAATTCTGCAAAAGTTATGGTTGCCGGCGGGGAGTGTGTTTTTTCTGGAGTTGACTACCATGGCGCCGGAATAGGTAGTGGGATGCAATTAGGCACGGATAATGGTGAAGAAGTTAATCCCAATATTTCCCGACTTTATTCTAGTGGATATATATATTATTATCCTGCAGGAACGACAATTGATGATATCCGTAAGGGTAATGTCCAGCCTATTAGTATGGTCCGGGGTATCTTAAAACCTGAATCGAATCATACCGTAGACCCTGAATCCGATTCTGCAATAGAATCATTAATCGAATTTGACGGCGGATCTTCAGACCATACATCATATGAGGAAAATTCAGAGATTAAAGACATTCCTACTTCAAGTGAGGAATTTGCAGCTTTTCTTGCTCAGACGAACAATACTCTTGAAGCTTACTTAAAGAAGATAGAAGCTTTGATGGAAGCGGGAGATACAGAGGGACTAAATGCTCTTATTTCAAAGGGGATTACACTTGAAACAGGTAACTGGATTTGTTTTAATAAGAAGACATACGCGCTGATCGAGAAGATATCCGATTACGGAGTACCTATCACAGTATCTTTTGCCTACAAAGGTCATAGATACAACACAGTAATTCCCGGAAATACCAAGATAAAGCCGTTGGATCTTTGCAATGAAGAGGGATATTGCGGATTCTTAAATCTTATCAAGTACTACGGCGGTACTGAAAAATAGCATAATATGTTTATATTCGAAGCAAATTGAAGTGAATGATCCGCTTGTCGGATAACTTTATTTGTGTTAATAATTGAATATAGACGTTTATAATTAAGACACTTTTCCGGGGGCAAGGGGAAAGTGTCTTTTGTAGCTATTATAAGATTATAAGCAGATTATGAGGGCGTTCCCATATGCGCATTAAGAGCGAATCTTCGGTCATTCGTAAGACCATAATATTCATAGTTATCCAAAGCATTCTTATTGCTGCCGTTTTTGGAGTGTACGTCAACAATTCGTACAGAAACATCAGGAGCTCACAGGTTTCTTCGGCTGAGAATCTTGTTGAGGTGTATGGGCGCGAGCTGGACAATAAGATACAGTACGCCGACATGCTCCTTGAGCAGATGATCTACAAAAACGACAATTACAGCATGCTTAAGAGTGGCAAGGAATCCGACAGATACTACGCCTCCGTCAGGTTAAAAGAGATGATGGAAGAGGCGGTATCAGCCAATCAAAACAAAGTTACTTTTGTTATCGCGGAGAGTACCTACAATACTTGTCTTGATTTTTCCAACACTACAATAAGCTATAAAGACAGGGATTATCTGAGATCTTTTACCATGGAAAAAGCGTCTTTGGGACGCGCGAAAGCCGACTGGAAGATTGAAAAGATAGGAGATGCATCATACCTTTATAAGATTTACGTATGGCAGAATGAAGCGGCGGCCGTATATATTTCCATGAATAGTTTTTTGGGGACAGGTAATACAGGTGACCTCTCAGAGATGGCGATTGTGCTTTACGAGCCCGAAAGCAAGGTGATCTGGGGGATATTTGGTGAAAAGCCGGGTGACGTCAAGGAGGGAGATAAGCTTGTTGATATCACGGAATTTGCCCCCAGGGGAAAAGAATATGTGCTCGGCGCCGAGAACTACCGCATAAGAGCGTACGCCAAGGAAACTTTCAGCTTTAAATTCCTTCAGCTTGATGTATGGGCGATGCTGACGATTATCCTGATCCTTTTTGCTTATACAATGTTCATGATAAGACACCTTAGAAAGAGCATCATAAAGCCGGTCGGAAAGCTTCAAAGAAACATGGAAAAGATACAGCTCGGCGACTATGAGCTTAGAATATCCGATGAATTCCGAAGCAAGGAGTTCAATCTTTTAAAGAACACGTTCAATAAGCTTATGGATGAGATCATGGGACTTAAGATCAAGTCTTATGAGAAGCAGATAACGCTTCAGGAGACCGAGCTTAAAGCGGTTAAATTACAGATAAGACCTCACTTTTTCCTGAATGCGATGACAACTATATCAAGTCTTTCGCAGCAGGGCAAAAATGAGGAAATAAGGCGCTACATAGACTCTTTATCCAAGAACATCAGATATATGTTCAGATCGGGACTTCATACGGTTACGCTTGATGAAGAGATAAGGCACGTCGAGAACTATTTTGAAATGCAGGAGCTTAAATATCCGGGCTGTGTCTTTTTCTACATTGATGCAGCGGACGATGTAAGAGACTGGAATATCCCGCAGATGCTCATTCATACGGTGATCGAGAACGAGTACAAATACGCCGTCGACATTAACTCGATGTTGACGATACTGATCAAGGCAGAACCGGTAAAAAGAGATAACGAGGAAATGCTTAGGATCGTGATTGAGGACGACGGAAGCGGATACCCCGAGAATATCCTTGATGAATTTAACAACAGCTTATCGACTACACCTAAGGACGGAAGCAGAGTGGGACTCTTTAGCATCAAGAGAATTCTTGAGATCATGTATGAACGAAACGATCTTTTTGAGATCAGTAATATCGAGCCGCACGGCTGTAAGAATACGATGTATATTCCGCGAACACCCAAACACGAAGTGGATGAGCATGCAAGGATAAACATAGATTAAGGAGCATTATGAGAGTACTTATTGTTGATGATGACATTGCAACCGTTGATGTCATCAGGGATACCGTGGATTGGACATCACTTGAGGTGGACGATGTTTTCACTGCCTACAATATCAAAGAAGCCAAGAAAATCCTTACGGATGAGCCTATCGATATTGTCATCAGTGATATTGAGATGCCCAAGGGAAGCGGTATTGAGCTTTTAAAATGGTATAGGGAACAGGAACTTGACGGAGAGTTCCTCTTTTTGACGTGCCATGAAAGCTTTGACTACGCGACAAGTGCAATGAAACTCCACGTTTTTGAGTATCTCCTTAAGCCCTTTGATGTTCATGTCATGGAGGCGACGCTCCGCAAGATGATCGGTGATCTTTTGGACAAAAGAAATATCAAAGAAACCAGCGAGCTTGGCAAGTGGGCCAAAAAGAACACAGCAAGGCTCTATAACAATTTCTGGATGGATATTCTTACTTCGAAGATCTCGCCGAGTGCTTCGGATATAGAAAAAGAGATAGCTTCAAGGCGCCTTGATGTTGATCCGAAGAGCCTTTACAGACTTGTTGTATCCAGACTTTCCGGAATTGAAAAAGACAGAGAAATGATAAGTATAAGCCTCATTCTCTTCATTCTGGAAAATATCCACATGGAAGTCCTTTTGGGCGATCCGCAGGCTAATTTTACAACCGGTTTTGAAGTCGGCGGAGAAGTGTTTATCGTTTCAATCGTGCCCGTGGAAGAAGGAAAAGAAGAGCTGTCCAAAAGAGATATCTTAGAAAAATCCAAGGTCCTTCTTACGCAGCAAAAGAAGATATTATTCTCTGAGATGACAACATGCATCGGAAGATGTGTTCAAATGCATGAGTTTTACGATGCATATCAGACAATAAAAGGCCTTATCCAAAAGAACGTATCCTATTTCGGAACAACGTTTTGCGAGGAGGATGTAGCCCAAAACCACGGTTCTCTTGGCATAAACCTGGATTCTGCGAAGCTTGAAGCGCTTCTTTCATCAAATAATAAGATGGAATTTATGAGCATTATCAAAACATGCTTAAACGAGACATCCAAGGGCAATGCGCTTACCGATGATGCCCTGAACAGGTTGGTAAAAGAAATCCAGCAGATCGTCTATACATATCTTGGCAAAAAACAGATCGGAGCTATCGGGCTTATTGAGGATGAAAACCTTGGTAAGCTTGAAAAGAATGCGACAAAATCTGTTATCGACATGATAAAGTGGGCAAACTATCTTCTTGATGCCACATTTGAGTATGAGAAAAAAATTCTGAAGAGCTTCACTATTTGTGATAAAATAAATACGTATATTCGTCAACATTATAAGGAGCACATCGGTCGAAATGAGATAGCGGAGGAGTTTTTCCTTGCTCCCGAGTACCTTTCCAAGGTCTACAAGAAAGAAACCGGTATCTCGATCAATGAAGCTATAGCCGCTTGCAGAGTTGAACAAGCCAAGCTCCTGCTTGACAGGGGAGAGAGAGTCAGCGACGTCGCAGAAAAGGTGGGGTTTGACAACTTTACCTATTTTTCCACTACATTCAAAAAGCTTGAAGGAGTATCACCGACAAAATATAAGAAAAAATAACCGGAAATATGGTAAGGCGTTTTTTTGAAAATTAATATCGCTTTTTTTAAAGAATCACTTTTTTTCGAATGATAATCTTAAACCATCAAAAAAGGGAGGTTCTATTATAATGAAAAACGTAAAACGTATTCTGGCATTAGTTCTTACAGCAGCAATGGCATTCACGGCTGTTGCATGTTCAGATCCTACGGCACAGCCCGACGCGGGTTCTACAGATGCCGCAGTTTCTAAGGAAGACGGGTCTTATGACCAGGTCACCTATGCTTATTGTACTTTCAATAATATTCCCACAGAAGAAGATCTTGATGAGGTTGAAGAAGCCATCAACAAGATAACAAGAGAGAAGATCGGAGCAGAAATAACTCTTATGCCCATTCAGATCTTCGAATATTCCAGCAAGATCAATCTTGCACTCCAGGGCGGAGAGAAGATTGATATCTTTGAATCACTCGGTGATTTCGGTTCATATGTTTCAACTGACATGTGCTACGACATCACTGACATGATCGATACCTATGCTCCCGGTGCAAAAGAGATAGTTGGCGACAGCTGGCTTGAAGCTTGCAAGTCAAACGGAGTTCTCTACGGTATCCCCACTATGAAACCCATCGCACTTACACCTATGCTCATCTATCGTCAAGACATCGCAGACGAGCTTAATATCGACATGAGCAAGGTTAATTCAATCGAGGATGTAACTTCTGTTCTTGAAACAGTTAAAGCAGGACATCCCGATATGATCCCTCTTGCGGCCGTTCAGACAGGAGAGATCGGACTTTCAACAAACTACGGCGAAGTTGATTTCCTTAACGATGACAGATATAAACCCATCGGCGTACTTATGGGTGATGATCTTACAGTTACAGATCTTTACGGAACAGACAGATTTAAGGATCTTTGCAAGCTTGTAAGAGGCTGGTATAACAACGGTCTTGTTATGCAGGATGCCGCTACAACCAACTCAGCCGCTGCAGAGACTATGAGTTCAGGTAACTACTTCGGATATCTTGCCGCATACAGCTATCCCGAAGAGGATACGGCAGTTTCACTTGAAGCTCAGGTTGCAGGTTATGACCTTGGAGCAAAGATCATCGGTGATGCTTACCTTTCAACAAGTGATATCAATGCGATAACATTCATGATCGCATCAACTACAGATGTTCCCGAAGCTGCTCTTAAGTTCCTTGACCTTACATACACAGACCCCGAGGTTATCAACCTTCTTATCTACGGTATCGAAGGAAGAGACTATGTAAAGAACGCTGACGGCTCCGTATCTTATCCCGAGGGACAGGATGCTGCTACAGTTCCTTACACAGCACAGCTTTCATGCGGAACACTCGGAAACTTCTTTAACATGTACCAGATGGGCGTAGCTAACCCTGATTCACTTCAGTGGGAGCTTGATCAGAACAAGAACGCCAAGACTTCACCAGCTATGGGCTTTACCTTTGATTCAAGCAATGTAAAGACTCAGTACACAGCGGTACTTAACGTAATATCACAGTATCTTCCCGGACTTATCTGCGGAAGCCTTGATCCCGACACAGAGATAGATAAGTTTATCCAGGCTCTTAACGATGCGGGCTATCAGGATATTCTTAACGAGAAGCAGGCACAGCTTGATGCCTGGAAGGCTTCCAAGTAATGACTTTGGAGGGTAAAGGAGTGAAAGAGACACCTATGAAAAGCAAAAAGAAGAGGTTTAAAAATCTGCCCCTTTCTTTGATAGCACTTCCCGGAGTGATATATCTTCTTATAAACAACTACATACCGATGTTCGGAGTATTTCTGGCATTTAAGAAATACAGCTTAAAGAAGGGAATCTTCGGAAGCGATTTTTGCGGATTTGATAACTTTAAATTCCTCTTTAAGACTAAAGACGCATTCATCATGACAAGAAATACGGTGCTTTATAACATCGCATTTATCATCATAGGAACAATACTTGCGATAGCCGTTGCCATCATGATGTGTGAGCTCGGAGACAGAAAAAGAGTAAAAGGCTTTCAGGCTCTTTTGCTATTACCCAATCTTTTATCCTGGGTTGTTATAGGATTTATAGTTTACGCATTTTTAAATGCGGATTCAGGCTTTTTAAACAATACCGTACTTAGGACACTGGGGATAAACCCCGTGTCCTGGTACGCTACAACGGGTCCCTGGCCGGCAATTCTTATCATAGTTTTCCTATGGAAAAATATGGGTTACCAGTCGATCGTTTACATGGCCAGCATATCCGGAATAGATAAATCTATCTATGAAGCAGCCGCTATAGACGGAGCGGATAAGATGACACAGATCTTTAAGATCACGCTTCCATTACTTAAGCCTACGATAATCACACTTGTGCTTATGTCTATAGGAAGAATTTTCTATTCCGATTTCGGACTTTTTTATCAGGTTCCTCAAAACTCAGGTGCACTCTTTAACGTGACACAGACTATCGATACCTATGTTTACAGAGGACTTATGGAACTAAATGACGTCGGAATGTCTGCTGCGGCGGGCCTTTATCAGTCATTTGTCGGCTTTATCTTAGTTCTTTTGGCTAATTTTACTGTCCGTAAGATCGACCCGGACAATGCACTTTTCTAAGGAGATGGAGATGACAGAGAGTAAAACATTTAACAGAGTTTCCACGATCATACTGACTATTCTCGTAGTATTCGCCATGCTCCCGATAGTTTTGATAGTAATGGCTTCGTTTACGGCAGAGACCGCACTTGTAAGAGACGGATACAGATTTATCCCCAAAGAGCTCAGTCTCAATGCCTATTACTACATGATCAAGCAAGGAAGACTGATACTTAGATCATACGGAATATCATTCCTTGTTACCTTTGCCGGAACCGCGATCAGTGTGCTTCTTACAACAATGCTCGCATATCCGATGTCGAGGAAATCATACAAATACAGAAACGCACTGGCGTTTTTTGTATTCTTCACAATGCTTTTTAACGGCGGAATCGTACCTTCTTACATCATGTGGACAAGATTTTTCCATATCAAGGATACGATCTGGGCTCTTATGATCCCTAACTACCTTGTTACCGCTTTTAACGTAATACTTGTAAAAAACTATTTTCAGAACAGCGTTCCCGATTCTCTTATAGAAGCGGCGCAGCTTGACGGTGCAAGTGAATTTAAGATCTTTTTCAAGGTCATGCTTCCACTTGCGATACCTGCTGTCGCTACGATAAGTCTTTTTACGGGAATAGCTTATTGGAACGACTGGACCAACGGTCTTTACTATGTAAATAACGAGAAGTTCTACAGTATTCAGCAGCTTCTCATGAAGATAATGAGTAATATCCAGGCGCTTCGTTCAAACTCGAACGCATCACTCCTCGGAACAGGCGCTGTAGAGCTTCCGAGTACTTCGGTAAGAATGGCTATGGCGGTTATCGGAATACTCCCGATTGTCATTATTTATCCTTTTGTACAAAAATATCTTGTAAAAGGCGTAATAGTCGGCGCCGTTAAGGGATAACAAAAAGATAATTTTTGACAATCCAAAGGTTAAATAAGGGAAAGAACGAAAAAGGTTTTGTTAATACAATCAAATTAATAAAAAAAACCGGGGTATTTCAAAAAGGAGGATACTTATACATGAAAAAGAAATTATTATCTATGGTTATGGGAATCTCCATGATCATGACAGCCCTCGCAGGATGCGGAGTAAAGAGCGCAGACTCATTTGCTCCTTCAGATGATGCAACTCCTGAACAGGATGCTCAGGCAGCACCTTCCGAAGCAGCAGCTCCTTCAGAGCCTTTGGAGAATGTAGAGATCTCTTTCTACACAACAGAGACAGGTAAGGATCAGATGTTCCAGGACATCATCGCTGAATTCGAGAGAATCAATCCCAATATCAAAGTTGAGTACATCGCTGCAGGTGATGATCAGCTTCAGCAGTGGATGGCTCTTTATGCTAGTAACGAAGGCCCTACAGTTTCACTTATGGATCCCATAAACATCTGGGAGAACCAGGAGAGAATGCTCGAGCTTACAAATGAGCCCGTTATTGCAAATATCGAAGAGAACGCTCTCAGCACAATGACATTTGACGGCAAGATCTACGCTGTTCCTCAGACAGCTGCAGGCGTTGGAATCCTTTACAACAAGGAAGTTTGCGACAAGGCAGTAGGCGGAGATTTCGATCCTACAACAATCAAGACAAGATCAGACCTTGAGGATCTCTTCAAGAAGATCGAGGCAACAGGCGTTGACGCTACATGCTTTACAGGTGTTAACTGGTCACTTGGTTCACACTGGCTTTGCCAGGTATACGGCGGTGCTATCGGATCAACACAGGACAGAGTTGATTACGTAAACAGCATCATCGCAGGCGAGACAAAAGAGATCGACAACGAAGTATTCAACGGTTACATGGATACATTCGATATGATGGCTAAGTACAACCACAATGCTGCAGATCCCCTTGTAGGAGATGTTAACATTGACGCTCAGGCACTTGCAGCAGGTGAGTGCGGAACATGGTTCATGGGTGACTGGGCTTGGACTTTCCTTGGACCTATCGTTTCAGAAGGTCAGGAGTTCGGACTTCTTCCCGTTCCTCACAGTGATGACCCCGGCGACGTTCTCAACCAGAGCATTGCAACATCTTATGCTAAGGGTTACTGCATCGACAAGAGCCAGAATACAGAGGCTCAGCAGGCTGCAGGCCTTAAGTTCATCGAGTTCATCACATCAGATACATATGCACTTGAGCAGATGGTTAAGGTAACAGGACAGGCTCTTCCTTACAAGAACTGCCAGGCAGAGATCGAGAGCCCTCTTGGTCTTGCAACAGCTAACTACATCGCTCAGGGTCTTACATATGACTTCTACGGAACACCCAACCTTGCTCCTTCAGACATCTGGTATGAGTGCGGAGCATATATGTGTGAGTATCTTGCAGGTCAGTCAGACAGAGCTACACTTGCAGCAAAACTTGACGAGTACTGGTCACACCAGGAGAAGAGATAATCTGTTAAACCCACCGGTTCCCGCGGACGGAAGTAAGTTCCTTCGCGGGGCTTCGCCGGAAAAACAATAAAGCGGGGAGTCGAGTGCTTCCCGCTTCTTTAAAAGGAAAAACTATGACTAAGAATTACAGAAGAAGATTAAATGATATCTTTTGCTTTTCGGGCTTTGGACTTCCGGCTCTGATCATCTGGACGAGTGTTGTTCTTGTTCCTTTTATCTATGGAATATGGATCACATTCACCGATTGGAACGGACTTGCCATGCAGATCAATTATGTCGGGATAAAGAATTATCTTGATGTATTTTCCGATGCGACCTTTATCACGTCTTTTGTTAAGACGGTTATCTACGCATTGTTTACGGTTATTGCAAGTAACCTTATAGGATTTCTTCTCGCACTTGCCGTTACAAGCGGAATAAAGGGACAGAACTTTTTCAGAACAGGATTTTTCACTCCCAACATCATCGGTGGAATCATCCTCGGATATATCTGGAATTTCATCTTTTCTTATGCACTCACGGCTTTCGGTAAGAGTATAGGAGTGGAGTGGATGAAGACTTCATGGCTCACCAATCCCACAAGAGCTCTTATAGCACTTATCATCGTAAGCGCTTGGCAGCTTTCCGGATATCTTATGGTTATCTACATCGCGGGCCTTACAAGTGTTCCCAAAGAACTGATTGAGGCTGCCTATGTTGACGGAGCAACTGCTTTTGAGGTTGTTAAGAACGTTAAGCTTCCTCTTATCAAGAACTCTACAGCGATCTGTATCTTCCTCTCCATATCAAGAACATTCATGTCCTTTGATATGAACCTCTCACTTACAGCCGGAGGACCTTACAAATCAACAGAGCTCATCGCTTACAAGATTTATCAGACGGCGTTTACCAGCATGGAGTTCGGTAAGGGCCAGGCACAGGCGATCGTACTTTTCGTGATCGTTGCCGTTATTTCACTTTTACAGGTTTATTTCACAAGGAAGGGGGTAGATGAACAATGATGAAAAGAAAAGATAAAAAGACTCTTTTATTTGTCGTTACGGCAGTTATTCTCATCCTTTTCATGGTTCCGTTCTTTGTGCTTATAAACAACACATTTAAACCTACACCTGAATTTATAAAGGCACCTTTTGCACTTCCCAAGAACTTTACACTTGAGAACTACAGCATTGCCATTGTGAGAATGGACTTTTGGAAGGCACTTTCCAATACAGCTACGATCACTGTTCTCACAGTTATCTTTAACATGTTCATCGGAAGTATGACGGGATATCTTTTTGCAAGAAAAAAATGGAAATTGAATAAGATCGTATTTGGAATGTTCCTTGCTTCAATGGTCGCACCTTTCCAGGTTTACATGATCCCTCTTGTAAAGATCTATGCGGGAGTTTTCGGACTTTCCAACAACCTTCTTATGGTTGTATATATCGCGGTAGGACTTAACCTTCCGTTTGCCGTATTTCTTTATAAGGGATTCACTGAAGGAATTCCGGAAGAGCTTGACGAAGCTGCAAGGATTGACGGCTGCGGATTTGCACTTACATTCTTCAGGATAATAATGCCTCTCTTAAAACCTATTATTATCACTGTAACGGTGTTCGTTGCAATGGGTGTCTGGAACGACTATCTTATGTCGAGTCTTTTCCTTACAAAGTCTTATTCCAAGACACTTGCGATCGCCATAAAAACATTCCTTACCAATCATTCGGCTGAGTATTCACCTATGATGGCAGGACTTTTACTTGGAATTCTTCCTGTACTTGCCTTTTATCTGATAGGACAGAAGTACATCATTGAAGGCGTAGTAGCCGGAAGCGTAAAGGGATGATATAGGAAGCACATAAGGCGCTCCCTAATTGTTATGATTCAGATTTATGCTTACTTTGCATAAAAGCGCCGGGCGTGCATCCGTAGAGCTTTTTAAAGGTTGTGATAAATGATTTTACATTGGGAAAACCATTCTCGAAAGCGCAGTCCGTAAGATTGGTCTTTCCCGATGACAACTGCTCTGCGGCGTGACTTGCTCGTACAAAATTAAGGTATGAATGGAAATTCACACCAAGAGACTCCTTAAAGAGTCTTGAGAAATAAGTCGGATTGTATTTGAAATGATCGGCCATTGTTTCGTAGGAAATATCCTCGCGATAATGATTTTCGATATATTCGGTAAAGCGGACGGTCACATCGGAACTGTTCATACCGGCTTTTGAAGATTCTCCTTCGGATTTGCAGAACTTATAGAGAATACCCAAGAGTGCATAAGTATTGCTCATAAGAAGAAAAGGATAATCTTCATCATTCGGATCTAAGTTGTAGACAACCTGAGCAATCTTTTTGATCTCTTTTGTCACCTGCTTATTTCCGGGATTAAAAAAGAAAAGATTCTTTCCAAGCCATTTCTCAATGAATGGATTGGAGATGATAAAGCTGATACCTGTGAAATGGTCGTTTAAAGACAGATAACTGCAGGAATGAAGCTCGCAGCTGTTAACTAAGATCCAATCGGATTCTTTCATGTCAAAGTGACTGCTGCCCGTATTAAAACGAATATTACCGGTCAATGTGACAGTAAGCTCAATGCTTCTGTGCCAGTGAAGCGGTGAATAGATAAGATTGCCGTCCAGATCGTGACGATAGACCTGCACGGGAAGCAAACTGAAAATATCGTTATTGGATTCATAAAAATCTGTCATGACAACCTCCGAATTACAACATAAATATGATAGCACAATTCTTCTTCGGGGTGTCATAAAGATAATCAGATAAGATTAGATAAGAGAATAGGATGGTATAGCACATGACCGTAAAAGAACTTATCGAAGAGATCATCGTTAAGAGCGGGAGCAAGAGATTTTCTTATGAAGAGACCTGCGACCACCTTATTATCGGTGATGAAAACATGGAAATAACCGGTATAGTCACAACTTTTATGGCTACCGTAGATGTTATAAATGAAGCTGTCAAAATTGGTGCCAACATGATCATAACTCATGAGCCCACATGGTTTACGGGAATAGACAAAGAGGACTGGCTAAGAGACGATCCCGTTTATCTTGAGAAAAAGAAGCTTCTTGAAGATAACAAGATCGCCGTATGGAGATTCCACGATCATATGCATGCGGGAACCGAGGACGGCATATACAGAGGTTTTGATGAGGAATTTGGTTGGGCTGAGTACAGAGAAATACCGGATCCCGACAGTAAGATGAGCTGGTTTGGAGCAACTTATGTAATACCACAGACCACACTATCGGACCTCGCAGGATTTTTTAAGGATAAGCTTGATATGAATGTTGTTCAGCTTGTCGGAAATCCCGATATGAAGGTAAAAAGAGTCGGCGTACTGGTAGGCGGAGGAAGCCTGGGACTTGGAACCGAAAACCTTCCCATGATCTATATGAAGGAAAGAAACATCGACGTATGCGTATGCGGAGATATCACGGAGTGGACGCTCTCGGCATATGTAAGAGATGCTTCCCAGCTTGGAATGAATAAGGCGATGATCGTTATCGGACATGAGAGAAGCGAAGAGTGCGGAATGAAACATCTTCCCGCTTGGCTTAAGAGTATCACGGGCGACATCCCCGTTACCTTTATAGACGCGAAAGAGCCTTTTACATACCTTGTATAAACAAAAAGGAGATAGGTTTTGATATGGAAGAGATCCTTACTATATACATTGACTTAACTGAGATTTACGAAGTAAAAGGCAAAAGCGCCGAGGCGGTTATCATAAATTTTACCGGTAACTGTAAGGGTAAGTACTTTAACGGTAACGTACTTCCCGGAGGTGTGGATACGCAGAAAGAGTTCTATCCACAGAACAGGACTTTGTCCGCCAGATATATGCTTGACGGAATAGATGACGCCGGAAAGAATTGCCGCATCTTTATAGAGAACGAAGCGGTCCTTGACGGTGAAAAACAGCTTGATCACACAACACCCAAGATCATAACCGATTCAAAGAGCTTGTCTTGGATGGAGGAAGCTTATCTAAAAGGCACAATAGAGCCCAAAGAAGAGGGCTGTATCATACATATTTTTAAGATGGATTGAGAGGAGATTATATACAATGGCTTTTGTACAAATGAGTTATTTTTCAACTTCCATTTGGAGACAAACTATTTTTCATGTTTGCCTTCCGAATGATGTTCCCCCTGAGATGAAAGAGGGTAATAAAAACTATGACAGACCGATGAAGACTTTGATGCTCCTTCAGGGATATTCCGGAAATACATTTGATTGGCCTCTCGGAAGTCTTATTTCCGATATATCACTTAGATACAATCTTGCGGTTATCATGCCTTCGGGAGACAACAGTTTTTATACAAACGCAGCAGGTTGCTGCTACAAATATGCTGATTTTGTGGGCTTTGAGCTTCTTGATTATGTAAGGGAGACATTCGGACTTTCCAAGGATGCAAAGGATACCTTTATCGCAGGTCTTTCAATGGGCGGCTTTGGAGCCATTCACGCAGGACTTGAGCATCCCGAAAAGTACAGTAAGATCATCGGACTTTCATCGGCACTTATCGTAAATCAGCTTGGCGACATTAAGCCGGGTGCCAAGGATGATATAGCTGATTATGATTACTACTGCCATGTATTCGGGGATCTTAAGAAGGTAAAAGAAACTACTAACGATCCCGAGTTTATCATAAAAGAAAGACTTGCTAAGGGAGATAAGATCCAGCCTGTATTTATGGCATGCGGATCAGAGGATTTCCTTATCAAGAATAACAGAGACTTCAGAGACTTCTTATTGGAGAAAAAGGTTGACCTCACCTATAAAGAGAGCCCAGGAATCCACGATTGGAATTTCTGGAATCAATATTTGGAGCCTGCGATCAAATGGGCACTGGAGGAAGAATAAATGCTTATTGATAAGATTAAAAAACTCGATACTTGGACAGCTCCCGAGCTTCCTAAGAATATCCCACACGGAGATATGCCCGGAGACAAGGTGGAAATAAACGAAGGACATATTAAGAAAGCAAACATCATTTTCCCTAAGCTTTTACAGCTTCTTGAAGAGGAAGCAAATAAGGGAAAGGAAAAGGTTGTAATAACCGTATGCGGCGGTTCGGGTGTAGGTAAATCCGAGATTGCTTCAATCCTTTCATATTACCTTACCAAGGGAGGGATAAAGAGCTATACATTATCCGGAGACAATTACCCCAGACGTATACCCATGTACAACGATGCCGAGAGACTTCGTGTATATGAGGAGCTTGGAAGAGAAGGCCTTGAAGACTATCTTGGTTCCGACAAAGAAATCGATTTTGCCGAGATAGAAAAGATAGCTCTTGATTTTAAGGCAGGAGAAAAGAATATCAGCCTTAAGAGAATGGGAAGAAAAGAAGACGAGCTCTGGCATGAGGTTGTAGATTTTTCCGATACAGATGTGCTTATCATCGAGTGGACACACGGAAACAGCGACAACTATAAGGGCGTTGACATACCGATATTATTAAACAGTACTCCCAAGGAGACGCTTGAACACAGAAGAGCAAGAAACAGAGACGGTGCTACAGACAGCCCGTTCACCACTATGGTACTTGAGATCGAACAGGGCATGATCAAGAGCCAGGCTCACAAGGCCAAGATCATAGTTTCAAAGCAGGGCGAGATCCTCAGCTTTGACGAATACACCAAACTTATGGAGTCAGAGAGCTAATTATGAGTAATGTAATAAGTGCCAATAACAAACCCATGCTAAATGCATATCCGGACAGCCTTGGAGGAACTCTTAAGGATATAGTCGATTTTCTTTCAAAGGATGAGCTTACAAGCACTTTTTCATCTTTTTATATTCTTCCGAGTCTTTATCACACAGACTTAGACCGTGGCTTTTCGGTTATAGATTACGGCCTTGAAAAGGACCTTGCCACCAAGGAAGATCTGGATGCGCTCAGAAAGATGGGAATCGATCTTAAGCTTGATTTTATATTAAACCATGCATCCGTTCAGTCACCTCAGTTTCAAGATCTTTTAAACAAAGGCGATGATTCCGAGTATAAAGACTTTTTCATCAACTGGAACAAGTTCTGGGAAGGCAAAGGGGAGCTTACACAGGAAGGTTATATTCAGCCTGATGAAGAGTATATCAAGGATATGTTCTTCAGAAAGCCGGGACTTCCGATACTTATGGTTACCATGCCCGACGGTAAGAAGGTTCCGTACTGGAATACTTTTTATCAGGAGGTAAAAAACACTCCTCAGGGAATAAAGTATCTGGGACAGATGGATCTTAACATCAAATCGGATCTTGTATGGGAATTCTATGATGACACCTTACATAAGATTTCTGACTACGGCGCAAGCATTGTAAGACTCGATGCTTTTGCTTATGCTCCCAAGGAGCCCGGTGAAAAGAACTTCCTTAACGAGCCGGGAACATGGGATCTTTTATCCAAGGTAAGAGAACTTGCAGATAAGTATAAGCTGACTCTTTTACCCGAGATACATGCTTCATATTCTGAAAAGATATATGAGACTATAGCAGATAAGGGCTACATGACCTATGATTTCTTCCTTCCGGGTCTTATTATCGATGCTTTTGAAAATAAGTACGGAGATACTATAGTTAAGTGGGCCAACGAGCTTATAGATAAAAAGATAAGAACGGTCAATATGCTTGGTTGTCACGACGGAATCCCGCTTCTTGATCTCAAGGGACTGATAAGCGAAGAGCAGATACAGAGTCTTATAGATACGGTGGTGGCACGAGGCGGATACGTCAAGGATCTTCACGGTGCCAAGAATATGTACTACCAGGTAAATGCGACGTATTATTCGGCGCTTGGCGAGGACGATAAGAAGATGCTTGCAGCAAGAGCTCTTCAGCTCTTTATGCCGGGTAAGCCTCAGGTTTGGTATCTGGATCTTCTTGCGGGTAAGAATGACCATGAGGCCGTTAAGGCTGCGGGAGCAGGCGGTCATAAAGAGATCAACAGGACCAATTACTCCAAAGAGATGATAGAGAATGCTTTGGAAAAAGATGTTGTAAAGAGACAGCTGGAGCTTTTGAAATTCAGAAACAGCTATAGAGCATTTTCTTTTGACAGTGATATTACAGCCTCCTGTGAAGGCAAGATTATAAATATCAAATGGAAAAACGGTGAATACGAAGCATTGCTGAAGCTTGATCTTGAAAGTTTCGATTTTGTGGTAGTGGCAAAGACCGGAGAGGACGAAATAACTGTATGAAATACAACACATCATTTCAGGCGCTTGCTTTTGACAGAGTCCTTCCATACGAGGGACAGGTAGAGTGTCTTGTCAGTGAGGGAGGGAAATACTTCCTTCAGATAATGGCACCGAAGGCGGCAGAGGTTAATTTCAGATATAACGAGATAGATCATTATTGCTCAAAAGATGAGAACGGAATATGGAAGACAGAGTATACGGCAGAGGGGGCGATAAATTACGTTCAGCTCATAGTAGACGGAGTCGAGCTTATTACGCCCATGCTTCCTATTTCCTATGGCTATTCAAGACCTTACAACTATGTTGAGGTTGAGACCAATGAGGACTTTTACGGAGTTAAGGATGTTCTTCACGGCAGCGTAAGAAAAGAGTATTTCCCTTCGTCTGTTACGGGCGAGTGGGAGAGCTGCGTTGTTTATACTCCTCCGGGATATGATGAGTCGGATGATGTTTATCCGGTACTTTATCTTCAGCACGGTCACGGCGAGAATGAGATGGGCTGGACGGCAGCAGGCAAGGTTAACTTTATAATGGATAACCTTATTGCATCCAAAAATGCAGTCCCATTTGTGATCGTAATGAACAACGGAATGGTTCAGACTCATGATAAAGACGGAAACAGAGTAGTAGATTTCAAGCTTTTTGAGGATTATCTGTTAAAAGATATTATTCCTTTTATCGAAGGTAAATTCAGAGTCGGAGGTTCGAAGGAAAAGCGCGGAATGGCCGGACTTTCCATGGGGTCGCTCCAGACATCGATAATCGGTCTTTCTCATCCGGAGCTCTTTAGCTGCCTTGGAATATTCAGCGGTTTTGTAACCGATATTATTCAGGGTTCGGAACTTGATATGCCAGACAGAGGACCGAGCGACAATGAGCATCTTAAGGTGCTTGATGATGCCGAAAAGTTCAATTCTCTTTTTGATGTATTCTTTAGATCAATGGGAGATAAGGATCTTTTCTGGGGGAACTTTGCTCATGATGATAAGATGCTTGAAGAAAAGGGTATCAAGCAGATAAGAAATGTATACGAAGGCATACATGATTGGAATGTGTGGCGTAAGAGTATAAGAGATTTTGCCACACTGATTTTTAAAAGTTAAAACATTGTTTCTTTTGACAGTAGAGCTGCAGTCGAGTGATTGACTGCAGCTTTTTTATTTATTGGGGTTGCGGTTTTTAAAAATACATGCTAGAATGTTAATGAATTGTTAATGCTTATAAAAGGGAAGAGTAAAAGAGAGGAGAAAAAAGTGAAATTAAAAGTTTTGGGAGCAACGGCATTTTCTTTAATGCTGAGTTTGTTTCTTATCAGTTGTGGGGCAACTGAAGACGACAGTATTGAACCTGATACGGTAAATGCACAGGCGCTTATCAGCACTGAATATGTTTCAGAGGTAAGCGATGTTGACAGTTCTGTATCAAATGCATCGGAAGCGAAGTCTTTTGAGGATGATCCATGGAATAAGGTTTATCAGTTGGATATGCCTTCTTTATACAGTCAGATCACTGAGGTGAATGACGCTGAAAATTTTGAAGGATCCTGGGAAGCAACAAATTGTCTTTCTGCAGTTTCCGGTTCATTGAATATCACAAACCAGACAAGTAAAGGCTTTCATGTTGAGGGTGATTTCCTTTATGGTTATCGTACAGGAACATTAAGCGGTGAAGCGTATTTTGTATCACCCAACATGGCGATATGCAGCCAGAATGACATTGAAGATTCAATAAGTGACGGCTATATGGTCCTTTATCTGGAGAATGATTCCTTGTATGTTAACTCCGATCCGGGAGTTGGAAGTATGGGAATGAGCGTCTCTCCTAACAATGAATATACAAAGGGAGAACCTGTATATAAGAACGGTGATAATCTAAATAAAACATTTACTCAGGAAGAACTGGATAATATTCTTAAGCTTGTAGGTGATGAAGTATATAAATATCCTTTCCTTGAGTGCACCAACAATTTTATTGTTGATTCTTCGGAAAAGGCTCTTGATAGCGGTGTTTCCTGTAAGTACGTACAGTGTTATTTTTCCGATATGCCGGAAAATTATACGGCAATACTTGCATCCGACGGCAGGATTTATATCGAGCTTCACGGCTATTCGGAGGATTATTTCTTCACCAATGACTCAGATTGGACAAGCAATAAAATGCCGGAAGTGAAGTAAAAAAGAGATATTTTGGGGCGTGCCTATATAGGCACGCTCCTTGCATTCAACCCTTGCATATATTAGAATTAAATACTGAAAAAGCTGAAAACTATAAAGGATAAGGCATTATTTCAATATGAGTTCTGAGTCTAAAAAAGGTTTATATAAGCAGGTCGGCTTCCTTGCAATCGCGGGTGTGGTATCAAGGGTTATAGGCCTGTTATACAGAATGCCGCTTACTGCCATTATCAAAGATCTCGGTAATGGATATTACAGCGCTGCTTACGACGTATATTCTATTGTTCTACTTATTTCCGCATACAGCATTCCATCAGCAATGTCCAAGATTATTTCCGGAAAGCTCGCAGTAAAGGAATATAGAAATGCACATAGGATATTTAAATGTGCGCTTATTTATGTTGCTATTGTCGGAGGTGTGGGAAGTTTACTTGCTTTCTTTGGAGCCAATGTGCTTCCGATTCCCAAACAGGCAGGTTTGGTTTTAAAATTCTTTGCTCCGACAATTTTCTTTTTTGGATTTTTGGGAGTATTAAGAGGTTATGTTCAGGCTCACAGGAATATGATCCCGACATCTGTTTCGCAGATCCTGGAACAGGTATTTAATGCCGTTGTCAGTGTCGGCGGAGCTTATGCGCTTGTCAATCTTGTCAGTGAAGAAGAGCAGTCCAGAAGAGCGATGTACGGTGCTATCGGAAGTGCACTCGGTACAGGCTCGGGCGTTGTTATAGCTCTTTTGTTTATGCTTTTTGTTTACCGTGTTAATCGAAAAGGTATACATAGAAGGATAGACAGAGATATTCATGAAGATATGGGGAACAAGGAAGCGTTTAAGCTTATATTGCTTATTGTTACTCCTTTTATTCTGAGTACTGCAATTTATAATATATCTAATTTCCTTAATACCAATATTTTCAACTACATTCTTTTACATATAAAGGGAATGGATGAAGACTTGATCACTTCACTATTTGGTGTTTATAAGGGAAGGGCGATGATCATATCGAATCTTCCGATCGCACTTGCCAGTGCAGCGGCAATGGCTATGATACCTGAGGTTTCAACCGCTTTTGCCAAAGGAAATAAAGAAGAGGCGGGGAATACGGTTTCAAGAGTCATGAGAGTTATTCTTATGATCTCCATACCTGCTGCAGTCGGATTATTTGTACTTGCAAGACCGGTGACAATGGTCCTGTTCCCTCATCCAAGTGAATCTATACCAAGAGCTGCACTGTTACTTATGATACTTGCCATCACTGTTGTTTTTTACTCGGTATCGACACTTACCAATGCGGTACTCCAAGGTGTGGGCAAAGTAAATGCACCTGTTATAAATGCGGCTATTTCTTTGATTCCGCAGACAGGTGTACTTGCGTTACTTCTTTTTTATACGAATCTGAATGATATCGCGCTTTGTATTGCGACAATCATTTATTCACTTATGATGTGCATACTCAATAACATAGTTATGAAGAAGCATATTCCCATTAAATATGATTTTAGGAAGACATACCTGCTTCCGTCGATATCGGCGCTTGTCATGGGAATTGTGGCATTCTGCGTACATATGTTATTTGAAAAGCTCTTTAAGATGTTCGTTGGAAGCGCTTATTTATGCAATCTGCTTGCGACAATGATCGCTGTCGGTATTGCGATGTTTGTATACTTCGCTGTGCTTATTAAATCAGGCGGTGCATCGGAGGATGATATAAAGAGATTCCCTAAGGGGGTTAAGATAGCACAGATTCTTAAAAAACTTAGGATACTCTAATAAAGGGGAAAAGAAAAGGAAAGAGGAAAGAGAAATGAAGAGGAAAAACTTAATATTGTTACCGGCAACATTAGTAGCTGCGAGTATGATGCTTGCAGGCTGTGGGGAAGCAGCTTCAAGCGCAGGTGCTGAGGTTAGCGTAGAAGCTTCAACGGAGGAAGTGGATGTAGCTTCCGATGCAGCAACAGCTATTTCGGTTCCTGAATTTAGCAGCGCTGACGAAGAAGAGCAGTGGGTACTTGAGCAGATCAGCGGAGTTTGGGAGACAAACTATAAGCCGGCGAATCTTTATGTGTTTGATGGAAAAGAAGTGACACATTATACAGCTATTACCGAAGGTGTTGATTGGCCTGATAGTTATACTAAGGAAAAAGAGAAATCTGAGATAGTTTCTTTTGAGAAGATATCAGAAGATGACAATGAATATTATAGAATTGAATTAAGCGGATATTCTTGGGCAGTCTTTCATTGGACTCCAAGTATGCCTTATGATCTGACCGATAGTGAACCATATAGTGCGTCAAGTAGCTTTGAGCGTCCTTATGGTTACAGTAATGAAAATAAGATCACAATTGAGGATTATAGTAAAGACTTTAATATAGTTGAATAAAACAGATTTGAGGGACCGGATTATTATTTCGGTCCCTCTTTTTTTACTCACTTATAAGCTTTAAGCTTGATATATCGGGTGCGATGGCAAGAGAGTAGTTGGTGTAGTAAACTACAAAGCCGGGCTTGGCGCCGTTAGGCTTTTTGACATCTTTTCTTTTTAGATAATCAATCTCGACTTTCTCCTGATTCTTACCTTTTGAGTAGTAAGCGGCTAGAGCTGCGGCTTCTTCGAAAGCTCTGTCCGGAACTTCTTTTCCGCCTGTAAGAAGTACGACGTGGGAACCGGGGATCTTCTTGGCGTGGAACCACCAGTCACCGCCGTTTGCGGTCTTAAAGGTAAGCTCATCGTTTTGCAGATTATTTTTTCCTACATAGATATCAAAACCGTCGCTTGAAAGATAGTGGAAGGGTTTACTTACAACCTTTTCCTTTCGCGCATTCTTGCCTTGATAATGAGTCTTGATATAGCCTGTCTGCTGAAGCTCTTGCTTGATCTGAACAAGGTCGGCTTCTTCTTTTGCAATCTCAAGAGCTGTCTCAACGGATTCAAGCTGATCGATTGCTTCTTTTGTTTCCTTCATCTGTTCTTCAAGAGCTTCCGCTGTTCTTTTAAGTTTAGTATATTTATCAAAATACTTTTTCGCGTTCTGAGCGGGAGTAAGAGTTGGGTCCAGTGTTATAGTCACATCTTTTCCCGAGTTATAGTCATTGACGGTTATCTTCTCGGCACCCGGCTCTGCGCTGTAACCGTAGACGGTAAGGAGCTCTCCGTAAACGCGGTATTTATCTTTCTTCTCGGCATCCTTCATCTGCTTGAGTTGAAGGTCATATTTACGAACGTTACGCTCAAGAGCGGTCTGGACGATCTTACGAAGGTCAACCGACTTCTGTCGGATCCTTGTGACTATGTTCTTCTCAAGATAATACTGCATGATAAGAGAAGAGATGGTCTCGGGATATACAAGCTCGGCGCCTTCTGAGTCCTCGTAGATGGACAGAGGAATTGAAGCGTACTCCTTGGGAGTATCGTTTTCATATGCGATGCAGGGCGTAAAAGAGCCTTCTTTAATATTCTGAACAATTTCATCAAAAGCTTTATAAAGTGCGATCGCTTCTTTGGTTTCAAGGCTGATCGCGGATTTATCTGCGTCGACTCCCGCTCTGTGGCAGATTTCCTGTGAAATGATGGGAGAAAGACCTGTGTAAGCAGAGTAGATTGCTTTAAAAACAGGCATTCCTTTTGATAGAACACATGACGAGAAGACATCAGCGTTTGTTTCAAGCGGATTCTCTTTTTCCTGGGAAGGAATGAAGTATTCTCTTCCGGGAAGTACCTCGCGGACTGAGCTTACAGATGCGGGGATGTGCTTGATGCTGTCGATTATGACGTTGTTCTCGTCTACAAAGATGATGTTGCTGTATTTACCCATGATCTCGATGAGAAGAGTTTTGTGGCGAAGGTCGCCCATTTCATCGAGGTGCTCGATCTCAAAGCGTATGATCCTTTCAAGTCCCGGTTGTGTGATGCTGATGATGCGGCCGTTCTGAATGTGCTTACGAAGGAGCATGCAGAAATTGGGCGCGGTCATGGGTGAAGGCTTGGTCTCGTCTGTCTCATAGATGAGTGGGAGAGAAGCGCCTGCAGACATCAGAATCTTAGCCTGTTTAATACCGTATTTATCAATATTCTCGTAGGAGAGCTTGACTGTGATAAGAAGCTCATCGCTCTCAGTCTGTGCAATTTTATATATACGGCCGCCTGTTAAGCGGTCGCTGAAATCTTTGGTTAGATTTGCAATTGTAATACCGTCAAATGCCATAACTATCAATATCTCCGTTTATTAAAAAGAGTCTGTTTAATTATATTCTGCGAAAGGTAAAAGGTCAAAGTGAACAGATATTATAACGTTTAACAAAAAATGATTATCATCGGGACAAGATTTGCTTTGACCGGATCCTTTTAAAATAATAACATTAAAAAGATAGGAGGTTTTTATTATGGCTAAGGTTATTTTATTAAACGGCAGCCCCAAGGCTAACGGCTGCACAGCGACTGCGCTCGCTGAGGTTATAAAGGTTTTGAATGAAGAAGGAATAGATACTGAGCTTATACATGTCGGCAACAAGGCCGTAAGAGGCTGCGTATGCTGCGGTTCTTGCGGAAACACAGGAAAATGTGTGTTTGACGATGATCTTGTAAATGAAGTTGCAAGGAAGTTTGAAGAGGCAGACGGTCTTATCGTGGGAAGCCCTGTTTACTACGCTTCACCAAACGGAACAATTCTTTCGTTCTTGGACAGATTATTTTTCAGCTCACATTTTTCCAAGCAGATGAAAGTCGGAGCGGCTGTTACAAGCTGCAGAAGAGGTGGCAATACTGCGACCTTTGACGTACTTAATAAGTACTTTACTATAAGCGGAATGCCTGTTGCTTCTTCGACATATTGGAATCAGGTGCACGGTCATACGGCGGAAGATGTTCTTAAGGACAAGGAAGGCCTTCAGACAATGAGAAATCTTGCCCGCAACATGGCGTTTATGATAAAAGCCATCGGCGATGCTAAGGAGAAGTACGGACTTCCTACGCTTGAGAGCGGCGCATTTACAAGCTTCCCTGACGGAAAATAAGTGGCAGGTTTTTACACGACCTTATACAGGATATTGAAAACGGCATCGAGAAATTCTTTGTTGTTCATTCCGGTTTCCTTTTGGATGAAGGCTTCCTTGTTTGCGGCAAGTTTGATAACACCGCAAAGTGAGCCCCACATCGCGAAGGTCGTGACGAAAGCTTCGTCGCCGAGTTTAAACAGTTCCTTTATATAGGCACTGATCTCTTGGCCGACAATATACGTATCGAGGTCGGTGTTGTAGAATTTGTTTTCTGAAAAATCAACGTTGATGGTGTCTTGTGCAAAGTCAAAGTACATGGGATATTTTTTATAATATTTCAAAAGACCCTTGCAGATACCGAGAAAATTTTCTTTGTCAGTCTTTTTAGGATCGGTGTTTTTGATGATCTCACTTTTTAATAATGACATGCTTTTAAGGGCGAGATAGCTGACTATCTCGTCCTTGTTTTCAAAATAGGTATATAAAGTCGCCTTGCTGTAGCCGGCTTCTTTGGCAATGTCGCTGACCGTTACCTTGACGGTGTCTTGCTCTTTAAAAAGCTTTTCGGCCGCAGCTGCGATTCTTTCTCTGTGTACTATAGGTTCTTCTTTTATTCGTCTTCCCATATTTAATGTACCTTTATGTAGTCTGATAAATCCCTTCTGACAGCGTTGTTTTCGCCGTATTTCTTGACACATCCGACGCGAAGGAGCATCTGCGGATTTTCTGAAGGAAGCTGTGTCTTGTATTCGGCTTCCTCAATCGCATAGCTCATCGGATGAACAGATATCTTGTTTTCCGTAAGATCAAGCCAGATATCTGTTGCCTTTATACCGCACTCCACAAGCTCTTTTTTGGAATCGCCGGAAGATACGATGATAAAGCCCATGCATCCGTTTAGCTGATTTTCCGTGTTGGCAATGCCCTGATCTGCGAATGTCTTTCCCTTTGCATTTTCGTGGTTGGTGAAAAGATAGTAGAAGACCTTCTTGATACCCGTGATGCCAAGCTGCTCAGCGCTCAGACCGTCTTTTTTATCTTTTGTCTCTTTGTTGGAGAGCCTAAGCCAATTTGAAAGCTCTTCCGCTGTTTCCTCATCGTAAGCCTGTTTGATATAAGCATCCGACGTTGCTTTTTTTATTATAGCAAATTCTTTGGTATCAAAAGAGTAGTATTCGCAGCCGCTGTATTTGCAAAGCTTAGAAACGTATTCGTCTTTGGAAGAATTGCTTATGTCAAAAGATCTTTTGTCTGTGTGACGTTTCTTGATCCTTGCGATTGTATTTGGATCGATCTTATCTGAGATCTTTTTATATGACAGATTCATGGTATCCGTTGATTCATCATAGCTGTAAGTAACATTGTACCCGTAAGCCAGAAATGCTTCTTCGAGGGTTCGTATATAGCATCCGAGTGAGAGGAACTGTTCTCTGGCATGGGGGTCAACGACGCTCAGCTTTCGCTCGGGGTCGGCAGAGACGGTAAGCTTTCCTTCTTCCGGGTACAATTCAATAAGCCAACATTGTATGTTGTGAGAGCTCGGGGCAAGAGAGCCCAGGTACATAATCTCGGACAGCTCTTCATTAAGTCCATGTATATTCTTATCTGTATTCACGTTTGTTTTCCTCCCTGTGACAAGTATTGATGTGAGCGCTGCAACCAGCACTACTGTAGTTGTGATAAGCACTATCAGTGTTTTCTTTTTCATAATATGGTCGCTCCTGAGGTGAGTTTGTTTTAATTGAACTTGCAGTTTAATTGATGCATCGATTTAATTAAACCATTGGTTCAATTAAAAGTCAAGGATAAATTGGCGGGGACGGGGCGCACATCGCGCGTACACCTTTTGGGATTATTTTTCCGGGTTTTGTGGTACTATATTTAAAGCATTGAACATTTAATGAAAAAGGAGATAGCTCATGGAGACATGGTATTACATAGTAGACAGTATTGACGGCGATTACGCCAATTTAAAGAGAACGGATATTGAGTCGGACGACCTTAAGCTTGTTGCGAGAGCTCTTTTGCCTGAAAGTATTGCGGTAGGAACCAAGCTTAAATACGAGCTTATGCAGTATTCGGTAGTTGAGTGACCGCCGAAAAGCACAAACGAGAAAAACCAGATAGAAAGCAGACCAAAATGAGAGTGATTGAAAGCTGTGCGCAATGTCTTTTTGACAAGCAAAAGAACCTTACAGACGATAAAGAGTATCTTGATGAGATCAAGTCGATCATAGACAACAGAGCGGAGGACGACACCGCGCCGTATCTCGTATATCTTTTTACCAAGACATATGAAAAGAGATTTGGAAAAAAGGCTTCGTACAGGGAGATAAAGAAGAAATACAACGATCTTGTGCTATCCATGGAGGATGCTGTAAGAAATAAGATTGAGAGCTCGAAGGAGCCTCTTTTGACATCTCTTATATATGCGAGGATCGGCAACTACATTGATTTTGGGGCGATGAACAATGTGGACGAGGGAACTTTTCTTTCGCTGTTTGATGATCCGAAATGCAGAAAAGAGGATGAGGAAGTCGCAAGGGCGCTTATAGAGCAGTGTAAGAGCGCAAAGAGATTTCTTCTTGTCACGGACAACTGCGGTGAGATAGTGCTTGATAAGCTGTTTATTGAGCAACTTAAGAAGGCGTTTCCTGCGCTTGAGATTACGGTCATGGTGAGGGGAGCGGATGTGCTCAACGATGCGACGAGGGAAGATGCCGAGTATGTTGGTATAGATAAGGGCGTTAAGCTTATCGATAACGGCAATTCCGTTGCGGGAACGGTTTACGGTATACTCTCAGATGAAGCCAAGAAGGCGGTTGACCATGCGGATATCATTCTTGCCAAGGGGCAGGGAAACTATGAGTCAATGTGCAGGCAGGGACGACATATCTTTTACTCATTTCTTTGTAAATGTGAGCTGTTTACGAGCAGATTTGAGGTCCCGAAGCTCACGGGTGTGTTCGTTGAAGAGAACGGATAATTATCAGATCAAAATATACAGCCGGTTGGTGGCAAATTGTCATCAACTGGTTTTTTGTTGCAATTTTCTGTTAAAATGAATAGGACAAAATATGATAGTGTTAAAGTCAAAATATAAGAAGTAAAAGGGTAAATTATGGATTACAGTCAATACGAAACTTACGGTTTTGATAACGCGAGCGCTTTTAATATGTCTACCGGCTTTAAAGAGCGCAGCTACCAGATGCATTGGCATTCCTACGGCGAGATCATTCTCGTGGGACCGGGTAAGACCAATGTATATAAGGTCAATCAGGACACTTACACTCTTGTAGAGGGTGATTTCGTGCTGGCTTGGCCTATGGAGATGCACTCTATAGTTGACGCGGACAGAGAAGAAGCGCTTGTTATTCAGTTTAGCAATGCTTTTGTCAATTCACTCTTTGATCTTCAAAGAATCATGCATTTTTACAGGAATCTGCATGTCATCTGCATCAATTCGCATCCGCTCCTTGCAGCCAAGCTTAAAGAGATCACATATAAGATGAAGGAGATCTTTTTTTCGGACGGACCCGATCGCGAGCTTAAGTGTTGCATGCTTTTAATGGAGTTTATGATGACACTTGATGAGCACAGAGAGGAGTTTGTTCCGGAGATTCAGCCTGGGGCTCACAACGGATATACGGATGATGTCATGAAGAGGATGATCGGAGTTACCGATTATATCAAGAATAATCTGACTTCGGACGATCTTTCTCAGACAACAATGGCTAAAAAAGTCGGTATCAGCAGAGACTATTTTTCCAGAATGTTCAAAGAAGTTACCGGAATGAATTACAATAAGTGGCTAAACATGATCCGCCTGGAGAAAGCGATAGAGCTTCTTTCAAACAAGGGGATGACACTCACGGAGGTTGCGATGTTATCGGGCTTCCAGAGTATTCCGAGCTTTAACAGGGTGTTTCATAACGAAAAGGGCATGGCTCCCGGAGAGTACAGGGATCTGTACATAAAGGAGAGGTAAGCTGCCCTTATATCAGTATTTTTTATGAGGGAAGGAAAAGAAATGTCTAATACGGATATCATTAAGTTTTTGTCTGAGAGAAAAAGGCGTATCGCCATGTCTCTTGCAGGCGTCATTATCTGCGCGATAAGTGTCGGAATCTTTAAGCTGGCCGCGCTCGGAGTCGATCCGTTTCAGTCTCTTATGAGCGGACTTGATGCGATCATTCCAATCGAATTCGGTACCTTGTATGTGATTGTAAATGCGATTCTTTTGATATTCAGCTTGGTTGCGGACAGGCATAACATCGGTATCGCAACTTTTATCAATCTGTTTCTCTTGGGATATATCACACAATTTACGTACGCAGCACTTCAAAAGGTATTTCCGAATCCGTCTATGATCTTTAGGATCATCTGCCTGATCATAGGAATCGTGATCATCTGCTTTGGTTCGGCTCTTTATATGACGGCGGATCTCGGTGTTTCAACATATGACGCGGTTGCCATCGTTATGGCAAATAAGTGGAAGATCGGAAGATTCAAGTACATCAGGATCTGCACGGATCTTGTTTGTGTATCTCTCGGCTGCGCTTTGTTTATAATGGCGGGCAATCATATCGATAAGATTCCTACAATTGCGGGAATCGGAACGATCATCACGGCTTTCTTTATGGGACCGCTCATTGATTTCTTTAATGTAAAGATAGCAAGACCTATGCTTGAGAGAGGTAAGAAATAATCAGGGGCACAGCACGATAGAAAGGATTATTTATGGATTACAAGTTACTTAAAAATATTCAGGGACCTTCGGATGTAAAAAAGCTTTCTGAAAGTGAGCTCATTGAGCTCGCTGCAGAAATAAGAGAAGCTCTTTTTAACAGAACAACAAAGATAGGCGGTCACTTCGGCCCCAACTTCGGAGCCGTTGAGCTTACGATCGCGCTTCACTATGTTTTTGATTCACCCAAGGATCAGTTTGTATTTGACGTTGCGCACCAGACATATACGCACAAGATGCTTACAGGCAGAGCTGCGGCTTACTATGATGATGCACATTTTGGCGATGTTTGCGGATTTACTCATCCAAAAGAGTCAGAGCATGATATGTTTTACATCGGCCATACTTCAACATCAGTCAGCCTTGCGACAGGACTTGCCAAGGGCAGAGATGTTTCGGGCAAAGAAGGCAACGTAGTAGCGATAATCGGTGACGGATCTCTCAGTGGCGGTGAGGCCCTTGAGGGTATCGATTATGCAGGTGAGATGGATTCCAATCTGATCATCATCGTTAATGATAACGAGCAGTCCATTGCTGAGAACCACGGCGGACTTTACAAGAATCTCGAGGAGCTCAGAAAGAGCGCCGGCACTTGTGAAAATAATCTTTTCAGGGCGATGGGACTTGATTATAAGTATGTAGAAGAGGGTAATGACATTCAGACTCTTATCAAGGCTTTTTCCGAGGTAAAAGACATTGATCATCCGATAGTTGTTCATGTTCATACACAGAAGGGTAAGGGCTATCCGCCTGCCGAGAAGGACAAAGAGGAGTGGCACTATGCGATTCCTTTCAACAGAGAGACAGGTGAGAAGGTTAACTACGGTGGAGAGTCATATCAGGATATTTTTGCATCATACATTCTTGATAAGGTAAAAAAAGACAGCTCAGTTGTATGCGTTACCGCAGCCGTTCCCGGTGCTCTCGGACTGTCACCAGAATTAAGAGGCAAGATGGGCAAGAACTACGTCGATGTAGGAATTGCTGAGGAGCAGGCGGTTGCTATGTGCTCCGGTATCGCCAAGAACGGTGGAAAGCCTATATTTACCACCAATGCGACATTTGCACAGAGAGTATACGATCAGGTGACTCAGGATGTTGGACTTAATCAGAGCGCTGTTACGATAGTTCTTTTCTCCACATCAATATTTGGAATGGGAGATGCGACACATATCGGAATTTCAGCGATGGGTATCTTTACCAACATTCCGGGGATCGTGTACCTTTCACCTTCAAATCGCGAGGAGTTTATGGCTATGCTTGACTATAGCATTGAGCAGAACGACCATCCCACTATCATCGCGGTTCCTTGCGACGGCGTAAACGCTGCTAAGTATGAGGTTGCTTCGGATTACAGCGATATCAACAAGTATCAGGTATGCGAGAAGGGCTCTGACGTTGCGGTTCTTGCTCTCGGAGATTTCTTCAATATCGGCTGCGAGACAGCTAAGCTTATTGAAGAGAAGACAGGTAAAAAAGCGACTCTTGTTAATCCCAGATATGCTTCAGGGCTTGATAAAGCTCTTTTGGATGACCTTATTAAGGATCATAAGACCATCGTTACCCTGGAGGACGGAATCCTTGAGGGCGGCTTTGGCCAGAAGATCGCTTCATATCTTGGAGGCAAGGACGTTAAGGTCCTTAACTACGGCTTCGAAAAGAGATTCTATGACGGCATTTCTTCAAGCGAAGTGCTTAAGATGAACAGGATCACACCTGAGCAGATCGTCGAAGATATTATGTGAAAACCGCTCCATTACAAAATTGTAAGGTAATAGTATATTGTATTCCTCCTTGGTGAGTGATATAGTTTCAAATCATATTCACACATCAAGGAGGCTTTTTTATGAAGACTATCGGACTTATCGGTGGAATGAGCTGGGAGAGCACGATCACTTATTATGAGATCCTCAATAAGGAAACCGTGGCAAAGCTCGGTGGATTCCACAGTTCCAAGATCATGATGTACAACGTTGATTTTGCGGAGCTTGAAGACAACATGAGTAAAGGCAACTGGGACGGAAATGCCAAGATCCTTACCGACGCGGCGGTCAGACTGGAAAAGGCGGGCGCCGATTTCATCGTTATCGCGACTAACACGATGCACAAGCTTGTACCTCAGATCGAGAAGAATATAAGTATTCCGATTCTTCATATTTCTGACGCTACCGCTAATACGATCAAGCGCGACGGATATAAAAAGATCGCACTTCTCGGAACGAAGTTTACTATGACTCAGGACTTTATTAAGGACAGACTTGTTGAAGCGGGACTTGAAGTAATGATCCCAGATGAAGCTGACATTGAGCTTGTTAACGACGTTATCTTTAACGAGCTTTGCCTTGGCAAGGTGCTTGATTCATCAAGAAAAGAATATCAGAGAATAATCTCTTACATGAAGGACAGAGGCGCTGAGGGCGTTATCCTCGGCTGTACCGAGATCGGAATGTTGATCAAGGAAAAAGACAGTGTGCTTCCTGTCTATGACACAACTATAATCCACGCAACAGAGGCCGCTAGAGAAGCTCTTAAGTAATCAGCAGACTCAGTTTTTTTGAGTCGGGCTGTACTACTTAGTTCTGGCGAGCAAAGCGAGAGCAGAACTTCCTTTCGGATTTTTTCAAAATATGAGGAGATTATACGATCATGAATATTTTACTTTTTTGCTGTAAGGGTTTTGAGAACATGGAGTTTGCGCCTTTTGTTGATGTTATGGGCTGGGCCAGAAACGACCACGGCTACGATGTAAACGTCACTACATGCGGTTTTACCAAGGTTGTAAATTCAACTTTTGATATAAAGATAAATATGGATAAGACGATCGATGAGATCAGCGTGAGCGATTATGACGCGCTTGCGATCCCCGGCGGATTCGACGAGTGGAACTTCTATGATGAAGCGTATGATGATAAGTTTCTTGAGCTCATCAGAGAGTTTGACAGACAGGGCAAGATCATCGCATCTATCTGCGTCGGTGCTCTTCCCATCGGTAAGAGCGGTGTACTTAAGGGAAGGAATGCAACGACCTATCATTTGAGAGATGGCTATAGGCAGAAAGAGCTGGCTGAGTTCGGAGTTAACGTTATCCCCGATCAGAGAGTTGTTGTCAATAAGAACATCATCACAAGCTTTTGCCCCGAGACCGCAGCAGACGTAGCTTTTACACTTCTTGAGAAGCTCGTCGGAAAAGAAAAGACCGCTGTCGTTTCTGAGGCGATGGGATATTAAATACGGGAGAATAGTCATCGGGACATTTTCCTGATAAACTTGTAGTAGCGATGAAAAATTTTGGTACAGTCATTTCTACGAGAGATGCGGCTTTGAAAAGAGTACCGATGCATCGCCGATGTTTATAACATCGCTTTGGACGTAAAAGAAAAATACTTGGGTTTCACTCATATGGAGGGTGACTTATGCCTAATGAAAACGGAACATGGATAATGTACGGCGTATCTTGGAACGATCCTGAGTGTTTGCACAGCTATGAAGAGGCAATTGACTACATAAATGAAGTAGGCTTTTTGCCTCTTTTTAAAAATGACATTCCGGGATTTTCACTTGAGGAGCGAACCGTTCCGAAGTACTGGTGGTGCGGAGATCCCGAAGTCGATCCGTGGGAGTGGCGAGAACTTATCGCAAGAAGCGGAAAGGTCGCCTACGGCAAGTTCTTTGATAAAAAAGCCGGTTTCATTTCCAAGAAATGGCTTCCGTATTTTGTAAATGTAAGAAGAGACGGATATGATTTCGATGCGCTGTGGGAGGACGGAAAAGCTTCAGCCAAGCAGCGCAAGATCATGAGTCTTTTTACCGAAGAAAATGAAGACGCCGAGATTTATTCCAATGAACTAAAAGCCAAAGCGGGCTTCGGAAAAGGCGGAGAAAAGAACTTCGACGGAACAATAACCGGCCTTCAAATGCAGACATATCTCTGTGTCCGCGATTTCAGGCAAAGAAAGAATAAGCTCGGAGAAGAGTATGGCTGGCCTATTGCAATTTACTGTACGCCCGAGCATCTGTGGGGCTACAAGCATGTTACCAAGGCATACAGAGAAGATCCAAAGGAATCTGCAAAGAGGATCATAAAGCATATGAATGAGATTTACCCTGTGGCGACAGAGAAACAGATACAGAGGATTATATAATTATAGAAAGTGGGGGAAAAAGATTGTATTGTAAAAATTGTGGTCAGGAAATAAATGAAAATCAGAAATATTGTCCGACTTGCGGAGTACCGATAGAGCATACGCTTGATGAGGTGCCTATTGATAATGAGCCGTTGAATTTTGGAGGACCCGTTCAAAGACCTGTGATTCAGAGCCCGATCGATCAAAGTAATACCGGCGAATCACAGTATCAGAACAACATGAATGCGCAACAGAATAATATTCCGCTTCAGAATAACATTCCGCCTCAATTCGGCGGGATGCCTCAGTATTCAAATGTGCCTCCGTATGTGGCACCGCGCAAAAAAGAGAACAAGCTTGTCGTGGCGCTTTTGCTGGGACTCGTAGCTCTTTTTGTCTTCGGAAGTATAGCTTCATTTGTTGTAAAAGCTTATAAAGGCATGAACAGCGGATCATATAACAGTGCCTTTGACAATGATAATACGGATACGGAAGAAGAGGACAGCGACACTTATACAACAGTCGAGGAAACGGACGGGGATTCGGAAGATAAGAGCGGAAACGCCGAATATGCCGCAGAAGATTACACGGGACCTTATGATTATTTCAATGATGAATGGGTTGTTCCCGTCCAGGGAGCGTTTGTAAGTTCAAGCGGTTTTGTTAATTCCGAATACCTTGGAGATTCCATGTCTTTGGCTCAGACGACTGACCTCAAAAAGAGCATGGCTCTCGTAAACGGATTACAATTCATTTTCTTTGACCAAGACGCTTCGGATATTGAGTTTGCCCCTGATGCACACTGCGCGGATATCGCACCTAAGGACGGAAACATGTTCTATGTTATTCCTGCCGGAATTCAGGGTGACATTGAGCTTGGAAAGCTTTACATTATTGATACCAATAACGGCAAGACCGAGCTTATCGCAGAGGATGTTGTCAGCAGCTCTCCGGTAATCTCACCTAGCGGAAAATATGTTGCATACTCAAGATATTCCGAAACAGACGGAGACTTTATTCTGTGTGTCGGCGGAAAAGATCTGGAAGAAGAACTTGTAACTATAAGTGTGCTTGCTCCCATATGTGTTTCAGATGATAAACAGATTGTTTTCATAAATCAAAACGAATCAAGTATTGATGCATTTGACGGGGCTGTATGTTTTCCTATCTTTGAAAATTGTGAGATCACGGATACTTTTATCAACACGGATTGCAACGAGATATTGGGAACCGGAAAAGACGGAACTTATTATTATAAATTCAATAATTCAGAGGGTGAAAAAAAGATATTTGATTCAAAGCTTTCCGGTATTTTTACCGATTGCTTAAATCAGCCCTACGGACAGATCGCCAATACCAAATACTGCGATGTACCTTCGCTTACAGACATTCTTTTTATATCAAAAGACGGAACTGTATTTGCAATCAACAATGATGGGCATGGAGTTACCAAGCTTCCGCATGCTTTCTCGGAATTGTCGAACGTGATAATGAATAGTGAGGGAAACGCGAGAAAAGTGCTTTATTCCTGTGACGGAAAGCTTTATCGATTTGATTTTGATGACAGTAAATCGGTAGAATCGGTGGTTTATGAGGATATTACCGTCGATAATTTTGTTAGCAGTTATGACCTTAAGAAGATATGGCTGATTTCAGGCTCTGAGATCTATTATCTGGAAAAAGATAAAGCTACACTTGTCGCATCAGGCCTTGCACCACACTCCGATCCGCTTGAGGATGGTATCATGTGGAATATTGAAGATAACTGGCTTTATTATTTAAAGAGCGGCAAGCTGTACAGAGTTAATACAAAGGAAGACAGTAATCAAGTCGTTTCCGATGATGCAAGTATACTTACAAATGTATATGGAAAGCTCTATTATCTTAATGAAGCGAGAACAGGTGTATATCTGTTTATGGACGGCGAATTTAAGAAGGTGCTGTAAAACGGATTTGACCGAATGTGCAAAAAAGCGTAAATTTGAATATATCAATATTCACTTAGGAGAGGGACTATGAGCAAGATCGTAAATAAAGAGCAGTACCAAGAATCGTTAAATGCAAAAGGGGAGGTTCGATACAGGGAAAGGCAGAGACTTCTTTTCTTTGGTCTTCCTTGGACTTTTACCAAATATGAACTTAGAGACAATGATCTTACTATAATCAAAGGCTTTTTTACCGTAAAAGAAAATGATTGTTATATGTACAAGATCTCGGACGTTGAGATAACAAGATCGCTCATGCAGCGTATCTTCGGACTTTCAACTATCATATGCTTCACTTCGGACGTAACGGATAAGACTATCACGATGAAGAATATCAAGCACGGACGCGAGATCAAGGATTATCTTCTTCATGCATCCGAAAATGCGAGACTTCGCAGAAGAACAGTGAGCATGCAGAATATCGGCTATGAGGGAGATGATCTTCACGATCTTCACGACCTTCATGACATGCATGATATGAGCGATATTCATGATGCCCACGATTTTGAATAAATAAATAGAGATTTGGAAACGGAGTGCGATGCTCCGTTTCTTTTTTTCAGTATTATAATTATCTTAATAATAATCGCAAAGGTGGGAGATAAAGTATGAAAGTATTGGTGATCAACGGAAGTCCCAGAAACATCGGCGTCACGGCAAAGACGCTTCATGTTATTGAGAAGGAGCTTGTTGATTTTGGCGTAGATGTTGAGTTTGTTGAGCTTGGAAAGATAAATATGTCGCATTGCATCGGCTGCTGTTCTTGTTATACGATAGGGAAGTGCCACATAGATGACGACGCGGAAGAATTGTCGCAAAAGATTGCTGAGGCTGACGGGCTTGTGCTCGGTTCGCCCACATATGCGAGCAATGTGTCCGGAATCATGAAGGATTTCATAGACCGCGGGCATTTTGTTATCGAGCAGCTGCTTTTCGGGAAGTACTGCGTTACGGTCGCAACAGGTGAGAATTACGGAAATAAAGACACGCTGAAGGTTTTGAATAATCTTGTGCTGTATTCGGGCGGAAAGCTCAGCGACAGCGTTCTTATAAAGGCTCCGTTTAATGATGCTTCGGGCGTTGAAGAAATGGTGAATGCCAAGGGTAAGAAGGCTGCGAGAAAGCTTTTTTACGGAATTGGGAAAAAGAGTGTGCATCCGCTGCAGAGTCTTTTTCATTTCATTATCTTTAATTTCGGAATCAGGTCTTTTGTCCAAAAGAAAGGTAAGAAGTACAGCGGAGTTGTGAAGAAGTGGGAAGCTATGGGGATTTGCTAGTGGGATCGCGGAGGAAAAATGAAATCATTTTTACGACTTACAGATTTTAAAACCGAAGAACTTACGGAAATATTCAAGATCGCCGATTCGATTGACGAATATGCGGACTTTTTGAAAGGCAAAACAATAGTGATGTTTTTCCCTGCATCGAGTATCAGGACCAGAGTGTCTTTTGAAAAGGGAATCTATCTCCTCGGCGGACAATCTATTCTTTTTGACCCGTCGACTTTGGAGAAGAAAGAGGATATAAAAGATGTCTGCGGCTATTTGCAGAACTGGGCGGATGCGGTTGTTGTCAGGTATAAGGACATCTCGCTTCTTAATAAAATGGCAGATTCCATGGACGTTCCCGTGATAAACGCGCTTACTGACGATAATCATCCATGCGAAATGATGGCGGATCTTTATTCTCTTTCCAAGAGGAGAGCGGATTATCTTAATGATAAATACTTATTTGTCGGAGCTGACGGCAATATCGGAAGAGCATGGAAAGAGGCTTCGAAAGCGTTTGGTTTTTCATTTACTCAGTGTTGCCCCGAGAAGTATCGCATCCCGGACGCACCGTATGTAAGTGATATTAAAGAAGCTATCATCGGAAAAGATATCATGTGTACAGATTCAATTCCAAGTAAGGCGCTCGATGATTTCAAAGATTACCGTGTTACAAAAGAGCTTATGGAAACGGCAAATGAGAATGCCGTTCTGAACCCCTGCCCACCTTTTTACAGAGGAGAAGAGGTTTCAGGCGATGTGATCGACTCAAATTTCTTTGTCGGATATGACTTTAAGAAAGATCTTTTGAAGGTTCAGCAGGCGATAATTATTTATTGTATGGGGAAATGATTTTTACCCCAAAATGCCATTGACTCTTCCCTTAGGGAACCCCTTAAGGTGGATTTATAAACGAAAAGGAGGTTCCGAAAATGGAAAAGAAAATGACATCAGGAGAAATGGCAAAGAAGGCGGGAGTATCACAGAAAGCGATACGTCTTTACGATGAAAAGGGGCTGCTTAAGCCGACCGATTATTCTGAGGGCAACTATCGCTTGTATGATGAAGCTGCGCTGCAGATCCTGGAAAAAATCGTTGCACTTAAGCAGATAGGTTTTTCGCTTGAGGAGATAAGAGACAATCTAAAAAGCGGCGAAGCCGGCGACATCAAAGATGCGTTGGAGATCCAACTTCAAAAGATGGAGGAAAAGAAGTACCGTCTTGAGAAAACTACCGATGCGATAAAGAGAACATTGGCTAGGGGAGATGAACTTGATTGGGATGATGTCGCAGGTATCGTACAATACGTTAGTGCCGATCAGAGCGCCGATGAGCGTCACTGGGATGCGCTTAAGCACACAAGCGGAGAGCTTGACTGGTATGTGAGAATCTTTCAATCACTTGATATTACAGAGGCAAGCAGAGTGCTCGACCTTGGCTGCGGATATGCAAAGCTTTGGAGAAACAACTGGACGGATATTCCTAAAGGAACAAAGATTTCCGGCTATGACATTCACGGAAGTTGGGCCGATGATTTTGAAAAATACATTGCCGATAACAAGGATACACTTCCCGAAGGCGTAAGCATTGAGCTTAAATTCTCTGATCTTGAGGATGAGAAGACTTGGCAGAAAATTGATTCTACGGGAGAATATGACCTTGTTGTGGCTCACTATCTTGACAGTGAAATTAAGAACATCGAAGTTATTGTAGCTCACGCAAGCCGAGTTATGGCTGAAGATGGCGTGTTTTCTTTTAACGGAGCAAACGTTGCAAACTGGAATACTATCTTTAAAGAAGTGATCGAAGCTATCGGCGAAGATGCGTCATTCATAGACGAAACGGTAGACAAGCAGACCATTAAGAGAAATGATTATATAGCTATGATGGAGAAATACTTTGCAAGGGTGGAGTCAGTTCTTTTGTCCAATTATTGGCATTATACCGAGGCAAAAGAAATTGTGGATAAGATGAAGGACTACTACAAGGATTACGAAAAAACCATCGCCCGCTACGAAGATAAACTCCTTGATTATTTCAAAGAAAAGATAGAAAATGACGGTGAGTATGTTCTTGAAGCCAGAAGCCAGTTCTGGCATTGCTATAAGAAGTGATATTTTTAGCCTCTTTCTCTACATGGGATGGAGGCTATGTATATAGAGGTGACAATTGTTGATGGTGATTTGATTATTCTGAAGGGATGATTTTTTAATAGAAATGTGGAAGATAAAGCAGATTTTTGATGGGGATTATGGCTGTGAAGAATTACAGCCGGGTCAGAAACCAAAGGTATCGGTAACTCTTGTGGATGATGCCGGAAATGAAAAGATTGTATCAGCAGAAGATGATTGGCTTTTGGAGAATGGATTGGATGTAGGCTCAGAGTGGCCGATTCAATAAACCGGACATTTTTGTCAGGTGCTTAAATTCGCTGTTTGTGTCGTGTTCTTGAACCGGCAGTTTTTATAATCTCGTAAAGGAAAGGGGAAAAAATGGACCAGAAGAAAACAGGAAACTTGTTGAGGGAATTGCGTAAGACTTTTGGATTTACGCAGGAACAAGTTGCAGAGAAACTTGGTGTATCCGGTCGTACTATATCGAGATGGGAGACAGGCGCATATATGCCCGATATTTCCATGCTTGTCGATATCGCAGAGATGTATGACGTGGATGTCCGCGAGATTATTGATGGAGAAAGAAAGGACGAGAACATGAACAGTGAAGTAAAAGAAGTGGCTGAAAAGATGGCCGATTACTCGACAATGGAAAAGAACAACATGCTTAAGTGGTTTAAGATGATGGGCGTTGGGACAATGATCATATCGTTTTGTCTTATATTGATAAATATAATAAGATTATTTGTCTTACACGATATGTTGCCAACTTATGAATGGCCGTTATTCTTAGTCGGTTTTATATCTCCCGATGCATTGTTAATGTATGTAATGTTTGCGTTTTCCTTTGTTGTTGTGCTTTTCGCCGGCGGAAGATTTAAGTCAATCGGACAGAATTCAAAAACTGTTAAGGTGACGAAGTTTATAATCGTTGCTGCAATAATCCTTGCAATTGTAGCAGTTATTGAGGCTACGATTGGAATAGTGAGAATACTAGTGATTACACAGAACATGCGGTAAAGGGATTATATATCGAGTAAAAGTATGTAGGTGAATATGAAAAAGCAGCCATAGTGCTGCTTTTTTGCTTTGTTAGGAATTCATTGCGATATATTCCGGCGTTACATTCTTTTTCGTAGCTACTCGATTTTGAGTAAGGCATAGAAAAAAGAGACTTTTGAGGTCACAAATTGTGACCTCAAACTTGAGCTAATGTATTTGCTATGTTTCCCAAGGAAATTCTGCGAATTTAGTTTAATTCATATTTTTTCAAATCTTTAATATAGTTTTTTGTAACGCCGGATTCTCCGCCAAAGAAACGTAATTCCTGAATTGACATATCGTGCTTCTCTAGTTTCAGCTCAGTAAGTTTCATAGTGCAGATAAAATCAGCAACCTGGAAAAGCCTGTAGTCAGAAGGGATAACTTTCTTTGTTTCTACAGATGGAAGTAACACATTAAATACGGAAGCAAGGATTCTTGATAATTCAACCTGCCCATTATCGTAATAGATTTTTACTGTATCGTAGGAAAGAAGGGTTTCATAATTGTTTTTTACCCATGTACCAATTTGTTTATACAGTTTTGCAGTAGCGTCTGTAATATCTTCTGTCTGACGTCGATCTATATAGAAGGATTTGTGTTTGATCTTAATTTTTCTTATGAATCCCATGAGTTTCATGAGGAGTTTTCTGCGAGTGACGATATCTTCGTTTTTAAATTCATTTTCCATCCGGATAATAGGACCTGCATGTAGGCAATGATGTGGATAGCCTAAGTATGCCAATTCCTGTTCTAAAGAGTCTAAACATGTACAGATATTGGTTGCCTGATTATGGAACACCATTGTAACGATATAATATGGTGAACGAGGGTTTAGCTTTCCAAAATCGCCTGATTCATCTATGAAAATACTTATTTCTTTCATACTGTCTCCATAGCAAAAAAAATGGTGTGGGACACCCACACCGTATCGTTGGACCCGGGTCTTTCGACCAGCCCCAGTAGTGCCATGCACTACTTCTGTATTAGTATTTTAACATAGAAAATTAGTAAAAACAATGAAGTTTAGAAAAGTTTCATAGAAGAATTATAGATACCGTAAAAACACATATTTATAAATGCAAGTGATATAATTATTATAGTTATGATTTATGCTATTAAAACTAGTATTATTGCATTTTATGGAGATTTTCGATGATTTGTTTGTATATTTATCGAATGACGGATGATTCCGGTTTTGCTCCGTGTGTAGAGGGAGGATTATTGTCACTTTCTTGTTGCAAGGGTGGTCAGATCAGAAATGGGAAAGTGATCAATACGGGATTAAGGCATCGTATTGGAATACATCGTGAGGCAAATTATGCCATTGACGATGTGTATGTCCTTGGAGTTTATAAGAATAAAATACTTTATTTTGCCAGAGTAACAGATGTTGTGTCGATGGAAGAATACTTTGGTGGGATGTCAAAGGGGCGGACTGATGATATTTATAGCCTAGTGGATGGTAAACTTGTCCGCAATAATAAATTGCGTAAAGAAGATGTGCATACTGAGCCTAATAGAGTAATAAAAGATCTCGCAGGGAAGTATGTTGTCTTGTCAAATGATTTTATCTATCTTGGAGAGGATGCTGTCGCTATAGATAGCATCAGTCAGTATTATCCAAATTTTCAAGAAACAAAAGTGTATACAGATAAGCAAGCGCAGAAGATTGTTGATGAATGTATGAAGTATCGAGATGATAAGAAGCATACACCAACTGCGCCTATTTATAAGAAAGGGAAATGCAGATGAAAATTATTCTTTCGAGAAAGGGATTTGATTCATCAAACGGAGGGTGTCCAAGTCCTATAATGCCTGATGGGACACTACTATCAATGCCAATACCTACGGATGATGATGTTTCTTTTTCTGATATAGCATGGAATGGAATAACTTATGCGGATATTTTGAAGCAGATTAGTCCCAGAAAAGCTTATTCAAATTGCCACTTGGACCCCGATATCAGGGACAATAGGATATATAAAATAGAAGGATGGAAACCGGCTTTTGGGCAGACGGGAGCGGCACAAGGATTGCTTGCAAACTCCGGCGTTGAGGCTGGTGATATTTTCTTGTTCTTTGGCTGGTTCAGGCGTGTCGAGCAAACGAATACGGGATATAGATTTGTAGTACGTAAAAAGAATGATTTTTATTATGGAAACGACCTGCAGGTTATATATGGATATATGCAGATTGGTCAAATAATAACTGATCAAGAGGAGATAAAGAAATACTTTTGGCATCCGCATTCATCATCTATACATACTTGCAATCCCAATAATGCATTATATTTACCATCAGAAAAGTTGTCTTTTAATCAGAACTTAAGCGGATATGGTACGTTAGATTATCGCAAAGACAGGGTTCTTACTATGGCAGGTAAGGGAAGAGCTACTTGGAATGAGTATAGCTTTTTAGCACCGGAGTATATATATGGTGATAGAAAAAATTGTTCAAAGTATGGCGGAATATATTATGCAGGTATATGGCAAGAATTAGTTATAAATGAATCTGAAGGTTTATTTGACTGGGTAAAACAGATTGTTGTGTGATTTCCGATTAAGCGTAAGTTAGGTCGGGTCTAAACTTATTTGAGGGGGAATTATGAAGAAGGGCATAAATGAAATATCGCAGATAAAGATCAAAGAATCATTTTTTAGTCCGGAAGTGTTTAGAGTTACGATGTCTTGGCATGCTGAGCTGAACATTGACGGCATTGTTACATATCGTATAAATGATGGAAGCCGTAAGAGAACAAATATAAGTAGAACGGTTGTCCCAACCACAGAAATGCAGAAATTTTTTTCTGAAATATACGAGTTCGTTAGAACAGCTGACAGTTGTGCTAATTATATTGATGATTGTAGCCGCGTGGTTACACTTGTTTATGCTCCTGGACATAAAGAAATACTGGAAGGCTGCCCTGTTAGAAATGGTAAGCAGATGTTGGCCTTTATTTATTCTTTTATGGTAAACCACGGCGTAAAGGATGATTGGATAAGTTGAGAGATTATTTATGGAAAGATAAAAAGAAAAGGAGGTAGCAAGAATGTTCAGATTATCAACCACGCAGTTTGGTGCATATAAGGAAATTACCAAAATGGTAACAGCAAACCTTATCAATATGATTGAGACAGTACTTGGTATTCCGGATAAAGACGGTGATTTTGAAGATATAAAAAGAGTAGAAGCGTTCATGTTACAGAGCCAGAACCTTCATTTGCTTGTAGGAGAAAGCACAACGTTTAATAACGGGGATTTGTCGATCATATATCCTTGGGCGTTGCTATTTGCTAAAAGATATTCAGATATGCTTGCAAAGCTTAAAGATCCAAAACACATATATACTTTTGATGAATTTGGAGAAGCGCTCCTTTTTGATATGATAGAGACTACTAACAATGGTAATATGGATTACCTAAAAATATATGGTATTGATTATTACAGTGAGAAAGCACTTGTATCAGAGGCAATTGCTGATTATCAAGAAATGTATGATGCTATTTGCGGAAAAATCAAAGAATATTATAGATACTCTGTAGAAGATTTTGATAAAAACGGAGAAAATGATAATTTTTACCAGAGTGGATACCTTGTGAAATGGAGAGAAGCAGGAGGGAGCGATGAACAGTTTATCAGCCTATGTGCTCATTCATATACAAGAATGGTAAGTGATTACAGCCATTATTTAAAAGAGGAAGAATATATAGAAGTTGTTCCCAGCTATACAGAATATAAAGAATGCGAAAAGATATATGAGAAGATAGGGGAACCCAAAGATATGTGTGGGATCTTTTTGAGTCCTATTATGTGGGATGTTGACTATGAGATTATCCTTGAATTACTAAGTGATAAGAATTCTCTTGATGAGTTCCTTAAAGCAAAATCTAAACATATGGGCCTTTCTCTAAAAGATTTTAATAGTATGTTTTCTGCCAAAGATGAATGCGAAGATTTTGATGAGAACTCGTAATAAAACGTAATTCTAAAATCATCATATCCCTTTTTGACTACTTATAATGTCCATCTTAATTACAATATGTGTGTTATAATCTCACTGTTACAGTGATGTATTTGATACGTATAAAGACTGCAATATGCTACCATCACTGTGCAACTTGTAATAAAGAACAGACAGAGTACTATTTTTGCTCTGAAGGATATCATACAAAAAGTGTCACCACTGGTGACACTTTTTAATGAGACAGATTTATGTATGAAATGATAGGAGATTATCTTCTTCAGAAAAAGCAACGAGAAGTACTTGGATGGAATAAATGATTTTGTGAGGCTTTTGCGAAAAGTGATTCGTGAGAGCCTCTTTTTTTCTGCGCTTCAATATAGTATCATCAAAGAAATGTAGATACTGGCGAAATGGGGAGAAAAAATGGCTTTATCAGAAAGAGCGCTGGAGATTCTGAGTAGATATAAGAAAACTTAAGATTTGATTGATACTACCAAGAAATTTGTATATGAAATGTTAGGGCCAACACCTGACAGGGGTGACATGTTATATCGCTATGAACACTCTGTAAGAGCTGCAGAAAATGGCAGAATGATAGCAATTGCAGAAAGCCTTCCTGTTACAGATGTTGTTGTAGCCTGCCTCCTTCATGATGTGGGCTATAGAGAATGTGGTGATGACTGGCCTAGCCATCCTCATGTGAGCGCTGATATAGCAAGAGAGTATCTTGAAAGGATAGACTATGATCCTGAAATGGCAAAAGAAATAGTGCAGGGAATCGCAAGGCATAATTTTACAGAGGATTTACCTGAGGATATGAGTGTATTCCAGATAACCATTAGGGACAGCGATGACATCGACAGATTTGATATTATCAGGACTGCAATGGCAATGGGAAGTTCTGTTCATGAAAAGACAAATGTTGAGATTATCGAATCCTGTACAAAGCAGATAGAAATTGCAAAATGGTGCATGGCGCTTCCTAGAGGGACACAGACAGCCAAAGATATGATGAATAAAGAACTAAATCAGAGAATAGAGCTTCTTGAGCAGATCATAGATCAAGCAAAGAAGGGTTTTGAAGGGGAATTATGATATGAGAGAATGAATGACTCAGCTCATTGTTTTTGTTATTGGAGTCAATGTATTGAGAAGGTTTTTTTGACCGTAATTTGTAAAATTTCTAAAAGGGTCAATATGGTAGATAGAAATTCTTGACCGCAATGTGATTTTGTGTATAATGAGTCAATCGCCACCATGGTTTGAGATGACCTCAAATCGCAGAAATAGATATAGGGTCAACTACGGGTTGTTATCATGTTGACTGCAAATATAATAAATATCAAATGGAGTCAACTAGTAGCGCCAAATTGTCTTCAAAAATATTTCAAACACATAAGTAAGTTGTATTTGAATAAAAGGAGTCAAAACCTATGATAAATATACTGTTCGTCTGTCACGGCAATATCTGCCGCTCAACGATGGCGGAGTTTGTTATGAAAGATATAGTAAGTAAAGCGGGAGTTGCGGATGAGTTTCACATTGAATCTGCGGCAACGCATACCGATGAGATATGGAACGGGATGGGAAGCCCCGTGTATCCGCCGGCGAGAGCGAAACTTCGCGAGCATGGGATCGGAACAGATGACAATGAGCTGGGCGTAGCTGAGAAGAGAGCGAGACTTACAAACAAAAGAGATTACGAGAGCTTCGACTATATCATAGGTATGGATTCTGCGAATATACGCGACATGAACCGTATCTACGGCGGTGATCCTGATGGTAAGATTTACAAGATGCTTGATTTCACAGATAGAGATGGTGATGTAGCAGATCCTTGGTACACAGGGAACTTCGATGCGACTTGGAGGGACGTATCTGAAGGGTGCCGGGGACTCTTTTCACAGATAAAAAAATAA
>JAEEGL012138912.1_pt1 | contig 47645 bp, 40 predicted proteins | sample 9134231 | NCBI WGS metagenome assembly JAEEGL01 (sample SAMN16246548, study PRJNA631951) | gut metagenome | biome: gut microbiome; feature: rumen; material: fiber-attached | host: Bos | place: Iran: Karaj | collected 2018-10 | reverse complement strand
CAGTGAAGGCGCAAGCCAAGGAGCAGATGGACAACTTTGTGGCTGCCTTATCCACACAGAAGATTACATCGGCACACATCCATTTTGCGGCGGAACGCGTTTTCCAGATAGTGGAAATCCAGTTGAATGCCAAGAACCTGAGCCTGCATGCCGCCGCAAAGCAGGACAATGTGTACGCCGCACTGGCCAAGGCGTTTGACAAACTGAACACACAGATGAGCAGGTATCTGGACAAGATCAGGGACACCTCTGTCAAGGCCGATCCCGCTCTGAAGGACAAGATCTGGAAGTCCTCCGACCTCAAGGAAGAGGCGGATGACGCTGATCTGGACGGCTACAAATACGAACTGTAATTTTTGGAAAAGCATCCACGGATTGACACAGATTTCCACCGATTGTTCAATGGGAAAATCTGTGTCAATTTGTGGAAATCTGTGGATTAAAAATGAATACTGTACTTACAATCGCTGGCTCGGATACCATTGGCGGCGCAGGCATCCAGGCGGATCTGAAGACCATGTGCGCACACAAGGTGTATGGCATGAGTGTCATCACTGCACTGACTGCGCAGAACACCCTGGGCGTCCAGGCAATACATGTGCCAGAGCCATCCTTCGTGAGGAGCGAGATTGACAGCGTGTTCAGTGACATCTTCCCCGACGCGGTGAAGATTGGAATGCTGGCGAATGCGGGCATCATCCATGCTGTTGCAGAAGGGCTTGCCCATTACAAGGCAAAGAACATCGTGCTGGATCCAGTTATGATTTCAACGTCCAACCACAGGCTTCTTGAGGCAAGTGCAGAAGATGCGTTGCAGAATGAAATGCTGCCATTGGGCGATGTGCTTACGCCCAATCTGCCAGAGGCGGCTGCTCTTGCAGGTGTTGAGGCAATACACAGCAAGCAGGAAATGATACAGGCGGCACACCTTATCGCCAAGAGAACAAAGGCGGCAATCCTCGTTAAGGGCGGCCATCTGGCTGACTGTGCGGACGATTTGCTATTCGTCAATGGTGAGTGCTTCTGGTATGAGACCAGGCATATTGAAACCAAGAACACCCACGGCACTGGATGCACACTTTCCTCAGCCATAGCCAGCAATCTTGCAAAGGGACTGCCTTTGCGGGACGCTGTCGGCAAAGCAAAGGAATATATAACAAAGGCGTTGCAGAATGACCCGCATCTTGGACATGGCAACGGCCCATTGAACCATTGCGTCGAAATATGACGCAGTTCTGCGTCAAAATGTCGCAGTGAGACAGCGTTTTGGCGCAGTTTTTTGTATTTAATATTAGTTATAGCGGCAAAGATGCTAAAAAATATAAGTGCATTTGCCGCATTGTATTCAAAAATAGCGTTTTTTTGTTAGAATATCTCCTCTAAAAAAAGTTGGCACGGCAATTGCTAATATGCCAAGTGTCATTTGATTAGTTGATAACGTAGAACGTTAATAGAGGAGAAACGAAAATGAGTAAGATTCTAGGTATTGATCTTGGTACAACGAATTCTTGCATGGCGGTAATGGAGAATGGCAAGCCCGTGGTCATCCCGAACGCGGAAGGCAGCCGTACCACGCCGTCAGTCGTGGCATTTACAAAGAGTGGCGAGCGTCTGGTAGGCGCGATGGCAAAGCGTCAGGCCGTGACCAATCCAAGCCAGACTGTGTTCAGCATCAAGCGTTTCATGGGCCGCAAGTACAGCGAAGTGAAGGCTGATATGGACATGGTTCCATACAAAGTCGTGGAAGGCAAGAACGGCGATGCATGCGTGGAAATTGATGGCAAGACCTACACACCACCAGAAATCTCTGCTCTTATCCTGCAGAAGTTGAAGGCTGATGCAGAGGCATACCTGGGCGAGACCATCACCGAGGCAGTCATCACGGTTCCTGCATACTTCAATGATAGCCAGAGGCAGGCAACCAAGGACGCAGGCCGTATCGCTGGATTCGACGTGCGCCGTATCATCAACGAGCCTACTGCTGCTTCACTGGCATACGGCTTGGATAAGAAGAAAGACGAGAAGATCGCGGTCTACGACCTGGGCGGCGGCACATTCGATATCTCGGTGCTGGAACTTGGCGAAGGCGTGTTCGAAGTCAGGGCAACCAACGGCGATACACACCTGGGCGGCGATGACTTTGATGGCGTCCTGATCGACTGGCTGGCGGATGACTTTAAGAAGGAGTTCGGCATTGACTTGAGGCAGGATCCAGTGGCATTGCAGCGCTTGAAGGAAGCGGCCGAAAAGGCAAAGTGCGAACTTTCCAGCAGCACTTCCACCGAAATCAATCTGCCTTACATAACTGCTGACGCCAGCGGGCCGAAGCACCTGACCAAGTCCATTTCCAGGGCAATGCTTGAGCAGTTGACCAGCGAACTCTGCGCACGTTCCGAAGGACCATGCCGCAACTGCCTCAGGGATGCAAGCCTCAACTCCAGCCAGATTGACGAGGTCATCCTGGTCGGTGGTATGACACGTATGCCAAGGGTGCAGCAGATTGCTGAGGAAATCTTCGGCAAGACTCCCCACAAGGGCGTGAATCCTGATGAAGTCGTAGCAGTTGGCGCGGCAATCCAGGGCGGCGTTCTTGCAGGCGATGTGAAGGACGTGCTCCTTCTGGATGTCACACCTCTTTCACTGGGCATTGAGACATTGGGCGGCGTGTTCACAAAACTCATCGAGCGCAACACCACCATTCCTCACAAGAAGAGCGAAATCTTCAGCACTGCGGCTGATAACCAGACCAGCGTTGAAATCCACGTTCTGCAAGGTGAGCGTTCGGTTGCCAGCGGCAACAAGAGCCTTGGACGCTTCCACTTGGACGACATCGCAATGGCGCCTCGTGGAGTGCCACAGATCGAAGTTACATTCGATATCGACGCCAACGGCATCCTCAACGTTTCTGCAAAGGACAAGGCTACCGGCAAGAGCCAAAACATCCGCATCGAGGCTTCATCGGGTCTCTCCGAGGCTGAAATCGAGCGTATGAAGAATGAGGCCAAGGCCAACGAAGCCGCAGACAAGGCTGAGAAGGAGCGCATCGAGAAGATCAACCAGGCCGACTCGTTGATTTTCCAGACCGAGAAGGCTCTCAAAGAGTATGGCGACAAGATTCCCGCCGAGAAGAAGGCTCCCATCGAGGCCGCCCTCAACAAGCTCAAAGAGGCTCACAAGTCAGGCGACCTCTCCGCAATCGACGCCGCATCCGCCGAGCTCAACACCGTCTTCCAGGCCGCAAGCCAGGAGATGTACAATGCTGGCGCAGGACAGGCAGGCGCACAGGGCGGCCCGCAGGCTGGTCCTCAGCAAGACACATCGTCTAACGCCGGTTCGTCGTCATCCACCACAGGCAACGGCGACAATGTAACCGATGTGGATTATGAAGAGGTGAAATAAGATAAGATTTGACACTTGATACAAAAAAGACGGACAGATTGGATTTCTACAATAATACAATTTGCCCGTCTTTTTTATTAACTTGAAACACGAAATGGAAGATAATTTTGAAAAGGAATTAATATGCAACAACAAGGGTGTTGAACTTTTTGTTTGTGCCTTGTTACTCGACTGCACAGAACCCTCTGACACAAAAAGGATTCACGTTGTAAAGGCATTTCGGTATTTGCTATCAAAAAAAATCATAAATAAAAATAACTACAAGAAATGCGATTCCAATGGTTATGCGACAATCGGAGAAACTGATTTTTTCAAAAAATTTCATCAGTTGCCTAAATATGCGCAAAGCGAACTCATCAGGATAATGAAAGAATACGTCGAAGAACTTACCATTGACGAAATAAATGAAGCGTTGAAAAATGAAAATGATTTTCAGTCTTTTAGAACGTTGGTAAGACGATTGAGCCAAGACGGAAGAAAGCAAATCAATACCTTTTTTTGCAAAAGTGGTATTTTGATGCGCATTAATGACATTTTGCTTTATGAGATGAAAATTAATTCAATAGATGTCGTCAACGATGTGCAAATAATATCTAAATTAATAGAAAAGCCAGAAGAAGATTTGCAAGAATTATGCGACAAACTTGACTACTATTGCTCAATAATCGATTTCAAAGAAGCCAACAACCATACAGAAGAAATCGAAGAACTATTGGACAACATCATCATGAAAAAACAGTTTCAGGATTTTATGTTTACCACCATTGGTAAAAAAGAACCAAATTATATCGATGTAAACTATGATGAATATCCGCAAGAAGTCGAAACTCTGAGCAACAAATTGCTTGTAACAATCCAAGACCAAACGTATTCCGAAAAGATTGGTGAACTTCTACAATTTGTCATAGACAAAGGATATTATACAGCAAATATAATTAAGTTATTTGACAATGGATTACCCGAAGAAGAAAAGGTAACATACTTTGAGACCAACAAGATTGCCCATGCGAGCTTTTTCAAAAGGATTAAACAATATTCAAGTAATGACAACATTGAAGAAATCTTCCGAAAAGCATTTGTCAAGGAAAAAGGAAAGGGAAAAGGAGATAGCATTTCTCTCAAAATGGGCGGCAACGAAGGTAACAAGGATAAACGCGCCGAGCAATTAGAGAAAAAACTCGACGAATTGTTGCCGATTATGGGATATTGACGGGATAATTACGAGATGTTGACGGGATAATTACGGGATGTTGACGGGATAATTACGGGATGTTGACGGGATAATGTGCATGAAATTGACATAACTTTGCATCGTCAATCATAGTGATTGTCCTTAGAAATTAAAACCATAACAAAATGAACAAGAACAAAAGCGGTTCATGGATCGCATACATTGGTTGGTCTGCATTTGCTAATTTTCTTTTGCATGGATTGGCAGGCAAAATGAAAACAGGTCGTGATGTCGTCAGAGTGTTGGCTGGCGGTGCTGCGACAGGGGCAGGACTTTGCGGACTCGTAAAAATCGCAGAAAAGATGTCGAATGATCATGCCAAAAAAACACTCCCGCCAGATAATGAAGACACAATGGATGTTGATAACCTGTATAAATTGGTGTACAAAGGAATACAGAAATGGGGAACTTTGCAGGAAACAGAATCACGACGACTGACGCCCTCTCAATTAGCTGAAGTGGATGGACTCAACTCTTGGGAAAAACAGAGAGTTGAGAACTTATACTATAGTGGGCAGTCGAATTGTGAGGTCATTTACGAATCAACTCCAGTAACTGGCGTCAGGAATGTTTTGTCCAATAGGGACGGATTGGCAGACGAAGTAATCACAAACTTCTATATGGGCAAGAAGAAGAAGCTGACATTTGATGTGAACCACCATCTCTCCACAGATCTTAACATCAATCCAACTTTCAAAGCATATTGGCGCACATATTTGAAGGCTGTTGGCAATTTCATTGTTCGCAGTGAAGACAAGAATTTTGAAGATTATTTCAAAGCAAATAACGATGTGCCCAGCCCCAACTTCAGTGTCCTTTCAGAAATCAATGATTTCGATTATTACGGACTGATGGGTGGAACACAACAGATAGAAGTTGAATTGGAAATTTATAGAATGGACACGTATCGTTATCTTGTCAATACTAAGATGTATATACGTGACACCTATGGTGCTGACAAAGATGACATCAAAGGTATTGTTGAGATGAAAGCACTAACACAAAGTCTTCCTGCATTCTACGTACTACAGAACTGTTTCGGCTGTCATCCATTCGTAACAGAGATAATTTACAAACATTCAGACATTATAAACATTGCAAAACTATGACACAAACATCTCGTCCTCCACTCAAGCAGCGTTCCCCATGGCTTTGGGGCTGTCAAACGGTATTTTTATCGTTTGTAGCACTATGTGCGCTAATAATAATAGTGAACATATTGTACAAACGATTCGACGGCTTCAGAATGTATCATGGCGAAATAGAGATAGAGCCATATATGAGAACCAAAAGCAAGGGTTACGATGGGTATTATTACGCCCGTTGCTATCGTGAGGCAATCGACACAGAAAAGCACAATCTGAAAAAGATACTGACTTTTTTTCAGGATTCGAACACTTGGAAGTGTCATTATGATAATTGGGTAGCATTACATAAGCACAAAACGGACTATCAATCGGATGGAGGAGAATTCTATTTTGAAGATTGTGAGTGTTATTGGGTAAGATATATGGAAAACAACCCTGAATATTTTGGATTTTTTCAAACATGGGCACACGAACCTGATGATATTCTACCTGAGTACACCACGAACTTAGACAACGACACTTTGATGACAATATCATTCCAATACACTAAGTTTGACGTGTACACATGGCAGAGATTCATTGACATAGTAGATTATGAATGCAACTCCAAAACTCCCAACCGAGTTTATAAACTAAAGAATCCCCAGACAGATTCGATAGAATGTGTCATCAAGACCAAAAGATTTCCAGAAGGATTTGGATTCAAGATGGAAATATTGTGATTTTTTTTTATTATGCCGTAACCAATTAATTGATTTAATATTTTTTAGTTATTTTTTTTAATGAAATGTACAACTTTTGCTAATTTTAAAAAAGTAACTAAGAAAGAAATATTATGAAAATAAAATTTTTATTTATCCTAACTTTTGTACTTCTTATTAACGGCTTTACCGCTGCTCAAAATGCGGTTTTCCCTTACAAAAGTCAAATTATAGACAAAAATTTTGAAGCGGCTGAGAGTGGAATTTTAACGGATTTGGCCGCCGAACCAAACGACTGCGCTTTGAATTTTGCGGCTGGAAGTCTTTTTTCCGACAAGAATTTCGCAAAATTCAACCCTCAAAAAGCATATAATTATTTTAAATGCGCAAAAATCGCTTACGACAAAACCAAAGACAAATCCAAACTTCTAAAAGCGGGTCTTTCGGCAACAAACATCAACAAAAAAATTCTTACCGTAACGCAATACGCTTTGGACGAGGCTATCAAAAGCAATTCAGCCGAGGCTTACGAAAATTTTCTTTCTGTTTACGAACTCGCGCCGCTCAACCAAAAAAAATTTGCCGAAAACAAAAGCATTGTCTACACTTTCCGCAAAAATTACGTTTCAAAATGGGATTATATTAAAAAATACATCTATCAAACGTATGATAATCAAGAATTTACAGAAATTTTAAAAGATTCGGCTTTTGCCCTTGCAAAACGTAATCCTAACGTTGAGATTGTAAAATATTGCTACATAACTTCCAAAGACCAGCAAAAGCGCGATTCTTGTGTCTTGATGATGCACAAGATTTATGAAAATTACGGTGTTTATAATTTCGACGATTTTTGGCGGACTTACACTTCGCCGAATTTCAAAGACCTGAAAGAAAAGGATGAAATCATAAAACAAACTTACAAATCCGGCAACAAATTTCTCCTCGCGATTGAGGCAGCACCTTCACGAATCGCTTACGATGCCCTTTTGGAACTTATCGCAGTAAGGCTCAAAAACAAAGACTACGAAGGCGCGTTATACAAAGTATCATCGTTTGCATCGCGTTTCAAAGGCAACAAAGATTTTGCTGACTTATTAAAAACTCTTCAACAACCTGAAAATAAAGACTTTAACATTTCCAAACTTGACAAAAACGATAAAATAGTTGCCATGGAAAACACAACCGACACTACTGTTTCTCCGGACGGCAGCGTTATGATTTTTTCGCAAAAAAAGCAATCTATAAACGAAATTTCACCGTCAAAAAATCTATTCATTTGTTTCCGTCTATCAGACGGTACTTGGGGCAATCCTCAGGAAATCAACGCACTAAATACTTCGTTTTCAGAAACTTCGCCCTATCTTCACCCTGATATGAAAACACTTTATTTCTGCTCCGACGGTTACGGAAACCTCGGCAAAAAAGATATTTTCATGGTTAAAAGGCTCGGTAACGATTGGGACAAGTGGTCAAGACCGAAAAATCTCGGCAAAGAAATCAATTCGGCTTTTGACGAAGATTATTTCAAGTTTTCGTACAACGGCATAAATGCCTATTTTTCAAATGTTAACGACAACGGCAACAAAAATTCTTTTGTCATAAAACTCAAAAACGAAGACAAAACCGAATTAGCCGTAACTTTGGTTACGGGCTTTTTAACAGATTCCAAAGGACACGCCGTCAGCGCGGAAATCGGCTGGGAAGACCTTGAAAAACACCAAATTATCGGACACGTAAAAACCTCCGCAAAAGACGGCTCATATACAATGTGCCTTCCTGCGGGCAGAAACTACGGCTATTTTATCGATGACAAACGTTTTTTCCCGACATCCGAAAACCTTGATTTAAGACAACAAAACCACACGTCAACGGTAAAAAAAGACATCACGGTTGTTAAAATTGAAGAAGTTATCATAATCGGTAAATCCATAATCCTGAAAAATCTGTTTTTTGACACCGGTGCTTCGGAATTGCTACCGACCTCAGTTTCTGAACTCGAAAGAATTTCAAAAATAATTCAAGACAGAAGCATTAAAGTTGAGATTTCGGGACATACTGACAATGTCGGCAACGATACTGACAATCAAAAACTTTCACTTGAAAGAGCCGAAGCCGTAAAGAAAGTTTTGATGTCTTTGGGCTGCGACTCAAAAAAACTTATAACCGTCGGTTTCGGCAAAACCAAACCGATAGCCCCTAACACAACCCCCGAAGGTCGTCAGCAAAACAGACGTGTAGAATTTCGTGTTATAAAATAATGTAGTTCAAATTGTTATAAAAAATAGCAAAAAAAACTACAAAAAAACTTTTAAAAATTTTGCAAGATAAAAAATTCTACCTAATTTTGCTGCCACAAAGGGAGTCTTATTCGACCAGCTCCTACAAATCCCCCAGGGGCGGAAGTCAGCAAGGGTAAGTGGTTGTAGCGGTGCGTTTTAAGTCGCTCCCTTTTTTTTATTTTATGGTTTTCTTACCGTAGATTAATCCTCCGACAACAGCAGTAAGCGGTGCGGTTAAGACCAAGCCCAAACTTCCAACCATTGTATGAAGAAATTCAGCCGAAATATAATTTGAGTTGAAAATGCAGACAAAAGGCATTCCTTTTGCCATAAATGCCATAAACGCAAACATAAATCCGCCCGAATATGCAAACAACAAAGTCGTTGTCATAGAGCCAATTACAGGTCTTGCAATTCTAAATCCCGATTTTATAAGTTCTTTTGCGTCGAGTTCGGGAAGTCTTTCGTGAATTTCGTCAACAGCGGCTGCAATGTCCGTGCTAACGTCCATCAGTGCGCCCGCTGCCGAAACGAAAACAGTTGAAATAAAAATTCCCGAAAAATCCAACTGAAAACCACCGTAAATCAACGCTTCGGAATAGTCTTGAACAGTTGCAGGTATTTTGAAAACGCCACCCGTTAAAACCGAAACCACAGCCGTAAAAACGATTCCGCAAAAACAGCCGCACATCGCAGTCAGACCTTTTTTGCCGATTCCCGAAACCAAAAAAATCACCGCAGCGGCAGTTATAAAAGTTATCAAAATGCTTATTAACAGCGGATTGTAACCGTAAAGATACATCGGCAGCAAAAGTTTCCAAAAGCAAAACGCCGTAAAAATAAAACTCAAAACCGCTTTTACGCCCGTAAAACCCGCAAACGCCAAAAGCGCAATCACAAACACTCCTACCAAAAAAAATTCAATGCCGGAACGATAAAAATCCTGAGCCTTTACGCTTAAAGGCTGTTTTGTGTTTTTATCTAAATTGATAACGGTAAGTGCTTTATCCCCGGAAGAAAAAATTTTATCTATGTTTTTTTGACCGTTCAAAACATTTTCCGCGCTGAAAATACTGTCTTTGAACGCGCCCGAAAGAATTTTGATTTTCAATTTTTGAGTACCGATTGTAACAACGGAAATTGTTTGAAGTTCGCTATCGTCGGTATAGAGAATTTCGCCTTTTTCATAAAGTATGTTTTCGGTAAGGGCGGGATTTTCAAAACCAGTGGGAATCAGAGCCAAAACTACGGTCATAATTCCCACGGTTAATAAAAAGATAAGATTTTTTTTATCCATTTAACAAAGTGCAATTCTATTTTAAACCGGCAACTTGCATAATAGTTTTAGGAATGTCGGTGTTGTCGATATAACCGTTAAGGATTTCAGAGCCGGGACCTGACGAATATACCGGCACGGGAAGCGCGGTGTGTGAATAACTTGCCCAATCAACGCCGGCTTTGTTGTCGAGAATGTGTGTCGCCGTAACGCAGATATAGTCGTAAGTACCGTAATATAAGTATCTTTCTTCTTTTGAAAGTTTTGATTCTTTTTTTGCGAGGAAATTGTTAACCTCATCGTATGCGGTTTTGAGTCGTTTCAACTCGTAATCGCTGAGCGGCAAAACAGTGGTATCGCCAAGTCCGAAATTCTTCTTAATCCACTCCAAAGTCTGCTCAAAAGTAGGCTTATTTTTGAAAAAATTTCTGTTTTGCTCCGAAAATTCTTGATAAGAAATAGTCTGGTTTTTCATAAGGTTAAACGCTGATTCATAATGTGTTCCCGCAAAACCTAACGTCAAACCACCACATTCGTGGTCGCCGGTAAAGACAATTAACGTTTCGTCAGGGTGCTGTTCGTAGAAGTCAAGCGCAACTCCTATTGCCTGATCCAAAGCAATGGTTTCGTAAACGTTTGACACTGCATCATTTGCGTGGTCTGTCCAGTCGATTTTTCCGCCTTCGGTCATAAGAAAAAAGCCTTTGTCTTCATTATATAAAACATCAACGGCTTTTTTAACGAAGTCCTTCAAAACCAAGCGGTTGTCGTCGCAAGTCTGAATGTCAAGATCTATATTATAAGGCAATGTAGACCCGTCATGAACTGTGTCCATATTTTTCGGAATCGTAGTAAAGATTTTGCCTGAGTTTTTGTTTAAAGCGTTAAACGCCTTCAAATCGGTTGCAACGGTGTAACCTTTGATTTTCAAGGAGTCGAAAAACTGCTCTTTTGTCATTTCCTTGTATTTGTCCCATTTCACGTTTCCGCCGCCGAAAAAGTCGAAATTCGATTTCAAGAGCCAGTGTCCGATATTTTCGTAACTATTTCTATCGTCTTCATGTGCGTAAAAGCAAGCGGGGGTTGCGTGGTCAATACTTACAGAGGTGATAACGCCGACTTTCATGCCGCAATCGCGAGCCATTTCAGCAACGGTTTTAAGGTTTTCGGTTCTTTCTCCGTTTTTTGAAATGGTGTTGATAGTGGTTTTATGACCGGTTGCGAGGGCTGTTGCCGCTGCTGCCGAACAAGTTATAAAACGGTTTTCGGCGTTTGTGGTTGCCAAGGCTGCGTTTTTGAAACGTTTTACGTTCATCTTATAACCTTCGCCGATATTGTAAATATTGCAGGTTTGAGTGTTGAACTGTGCCAAAAAATCCTTGTCATTGATTGCTTTTTCAGCCATCGTGATTTGTGGCTGACTCATACCGTCGCCGATAAAATAGAAAATGTATTTCGGCTGTTTGCCGTTGTAACCGCCGTCCGTTTTAGCAGTGTCTTTTACCGCTGAATTGCAAGACGTTAGCAATGCGGCTGCGGTTAAAAATTTGAAAAATCCGTTCATATATGCTTTGTGTTATTATTAATTGCGCAAATATACAAAAAAAAATACGATTTACGCCTCCTTTCTCAACATTTTAAAAACCTTGTTCGGAATGCCTGAGACGATTACCATTCCCATAATTATCGCCGCTAAAACTTTCAGCGCGATGATACCCGTTTGAAACGCCTTTGAAAAATTGTCGGAAATCATATAATAAATTGTCCAGTAAATTCCGATTCCCGGCACCAACGGCAACAAACCGCTGATTCTGAACACCGTAACGGGGCATTTTTTGATAACGGCAAAACACCGCGACAAAAATGTTATGACCACCGAGGCACAAAAATTGCTTGCAAAAGGTGAAAAACCGCAATGCGTCGTCAAAACAAAGCATGTAATCCAGCCTGCCGCGCCGACAATTCCGCCTGTATTGTAAAACTGTTTCGGCACGCCGAACAAAATTGCAAAGGCTATCGTGCCGAAATATCCCGACAAAAACTGAAACCAAACAGTTTGCGTTATCATATCAAAACTTTCTGTCATAATTCCAACCCTCCGAAAATTTTATTGAAAATCAGCAAAGCGGCGGCAACTCCCATTGCAATTCCAAAAAACACGACACAGGCATCAACAAGTCTTGTTGTCCCTGCCAAATAATCTTCCCCGACAATATCTCTGATTCCGATTGTAAAAGCCACTCCCGGCACAAGCGGTATTACAGCACCTATTATCGTATGTCCCAAACTTACTCCGATTCCGGCGTTGACGGCAACGATGCAAAAAGACGCGGCTAAAAACGAGCCTGCCATATTGCCTAAAAGTTTTGACATGTGCGGTGCGCTCACTTTGAGTACAAAAAGCCACAAAATAAGACCCGCAAAGGTTGAGACAAGACAGTCGCGAAGTCCACCGCCAAAAATTGAACAAAAAAATCCGCTGCCGATTCCAGAAGAAAGTATTTGAAACCAATTTTTCACAAATGGCATTTTATTAATCTCATCAAGTTTTTCGCCGGCTGACTCTATCGTATATTTACCCTCCTCTATATCACGAGACAACTGATTGACTGCCACCACCTTATCCAACCGTGAACCTCTCAACGGAATATATTTTACGTCTGCGAATTGTTCGGAAAAAGTGTTAGGATTGTTTTTTTTGAGTTTGCGCGAATTGCCGGTCGTAAAAATTCCGTTGCTCAAAACGTAATAATTACCCGTGTCAACGCCGAAATATTTTGCAATGCGGTTCATTGTTTCTTCCACTCTTGAAATTTCCGCGCCGTTTTCCAAAAGAATGTAACCGGCTTTTGTTGCGACTTCCAAGGCTTCCGACATATTGCTGTCATACTTATTTGTCTCCATGTGCACCCCCGTAAAAAAAGCAGCCTGCTCTTCTTTATGAACAGCGGGCTGCTACAACAACTTTAAATTTTAAGAATTTGAGAAAGTGGGAGTAACAGGATTCGAACCTATGACCCTCTGCTTGTAAGGCAGATGCTCTGAACCAACTGAGCTATACTCCCAAAAGTTTTACTAATCAAATAAAAACTACGAGAAAAATTATGTGGGAGTAACAGGATTCGAACCTATGACCCTCTGCTTGTAAGGCAGATGCTCTGAACCAACTGAGCTATACTCCCATTATTTTTTAAGAACTTATTGTCTTTAAGAGGTGTTTGTTTCTCTTATTTTGACGATGCAAAGGTAGAGAGAATTTTGATAACTGCCAAATTTTTTGAAGTTTTTTTTATGTTTTTTTTGTATTTTTTTTTAATGCACTGACTTTTAGTTTTTTGCACTGCGGCGGTTACAGAGGTAAACACCCGTAATTATGAGCGTACAGCCTATTATTGCGTAGATTGTTATGTTTTCGTCCAAAACTATGTGCGCCGTAATGAGTGCAGAGACCGGATTAAAGAACAAATAGTTGGAAGCGGGTACTACTCCGATTCTTTTTATGACCATGTTCCAAACCAAAAAACAGCCGAGCGAGGCTATCACTGCCAAAAATATCAGACAAAACGCGACTTCGGGTTTCAGCAGAGTTTCCACCGGCGTGTTTTTCGGGAAAAACAAGAAATAAACCGCCATCGTTACCACGCCCCAGAAAAAAACTTTTCTTGTAATGGTGTCTGACGAGTAGTTGTTTTCCAATTTTCTCAGCACCAACGAATATACAGTCCAGCAAAGTCCCGCACTGATACTCAAAATTATAACAAGCGGATTGTCGTCAAGGACAAAAACCCCGTTGAAAACCACCAACGCCGTCCCCGTCAGTGCAACCAACGAACCGCCCAAAAACCGTTTTGAAAGTTTTTCGTCTCTGTACACAAAAAAATTAGCAAGTGCGGTAAACACCGGTGTCAGACATACCAAAAGCGCGACCGTTGAGGAGGCTGATGTCAGTTCTACGGCTGTGTTTTCTGACAAAAAGTACAACGAGCCGCCAGAAAGTCCGCAAAGAAGAAACCTTAATTCGTCTTTCCAACTTTTCGAAATCAAATGTTTGTGCGCAAAAGGCAGCATCAAAAAGTATGCAAGCAAAAACCTGAGTGTCATTATTCCGGCAGGAGAAAGTCCGTTGTTGAGCAAAACTTTGCTAACGGCAAACGTTGAGCCCCAGATAAGCGATGTTATCAGTGCCAAGGAATGAAAAAGTATTTTCCGGGACATTTTATTCTAAAAGAGATCTTTTTCTTTTTCTGTAAATGTGGATTGTGATAAGCACGGTGATTATAAGAGACAAAACGCCTGCGGTCAAAAACAAATCGTCAGCCCCGAAAGTAAAGCCGATGGCAGTCGAAGCCGCTTTTACGACATTGACAATTCCTAAAATCAGCGTTACCCAGGTAACGATTATCATCAGGATATTTGATACAGGGCCGTTCAAATGTTCCTTTCCCATCACCTTTTTGTCGTTTACGACCATGAAAAGGAAAATGCTGACAAACGGCAGAATAAAACCGTTGAAGGCTTGTGCGGCAACTATCGCGGGTACGGGTTTTATTTGCAGGAACCCCAAAATGATACCGATTGCCAAAACCAAATATGCGACCCACTGAAAAGCGTTCGGATTTTTAGGCGTGCCGTCTTCGTTGCGTTTTGCGAAAATGCTCCTTGCCGTAAGCGCGGAAGCAAGAGGCGAGGTAATCGCACTCGTAAAACCGGCCGCAAACATACCGAAACCAAAAATGTACAACGCCCACTCTCCGATATTTATAACAAGGGTTTGAGAGAGAAGTTTGTATGAGAAACCGAGGTTTTTGACAGCCTCTGGCGTTAAACCGCGTGTCATTTCAGTACCCACACTCAAAATTGCCATCGAAATAAAACCGCCCAAAATTACCGCAGCCGAAATACCGATGCGCATATCCTTTACGGTTGTGTCTTTCTGGACGACGTTGGAACCGAGAAACAAGTCGTAAGGCACGACCGTTGTGCCGACAAGTCCCAAAACCAAAAGTCCCGCGCCGGAGGTATTCGGAAAAGAAGGAACGATCATTCCTTTTAAGATTTCCTCAATCGGAGGCTTTGCGAAAACGGCTGTCGTTATGAAAGTTGCGCCCATAATAAACACGAAACTTCCCATAAAGTTTGCCATTGACCTAAGAGATTTAAGACTGAGGGCAAGACCCGCAATAAGGGCTATCGCCGCCACAAAAAGCCTCTTGTCAACATTGGTGAAGACAAGCGAAAGTCCTTCTACCGAGCCTAAAATATTGCCGGTCTCGTATGCGGCACAGCCCAAAATTATCGCGCCGACAATCATCACCAAAACAGGAACCTGCGCTTTGCTTCCTGAAAAATGGAATTTTATCGCCTGACCCAAATTCATTTTGGAATAGATTGTGGCTCTTGCGCTCGCCTCTTGAAGTACAAGACAAGCCAAAGTTGAAAAAGACAAAGCCCACAAAAGTTGGAACTGAAAATCAGCACCCGCTTTTGTAGCAGTGGTAACAGTTCCCGGTCCGATAAAGGCGGCGGAAATTATTGACCAAAACAGAATATTTAAGATTCTGTTTTTTACATTTGTTAATGCTTTGCCCATTTCAAATTGTTTATAAAATTTCTTTTTTTAAAAATCTATTCTCATATCCTGTTTTACGCAGTTTACCACGTCTTCGGGAGTAAGAATCTTCATTTTCTCGTTACCGAGATAAACTCCGATTTCCTCAACGGGGTCTTTGTGCTTTGAGTAATCACCGCCCAAAATTTTTATAGGTTCGTTTCTGCGGCGGTAATAGAAACAGAGTTCGCTCTTATCAAGGTCAAAATTGTAATCACTGTTTTTCTCGATTGACCAAGTAGGAATCAATGTCAAATCGTAGCCTTTCGGAAACTCTCCCGAACGCGATTCCAAGTGGTTGATTCTTTGAAGACAACTGTAATCTACGTAATAAACTTCACCTTTTGTATACGCCGTATGGTCAGCAACGTCAATGTATACGCTTCCGTTTTCGGCCATCATCAGTTGTCCGCGGGTGTAATATTTTCCGCCGTAAGTGCTACCACCCATATAAAAATCAAAGCGTTGTCCTTTGAGCAGTGTGCCAAAGACAAAGATTTTTATAATGTGGCTTTTCTGATTGTTTATCATGATAAATGTAATTTGTTTTTATAATAATATTAATAAAATCTGTGCCAAAATGCTTAAAACAGCATTATCTTTTCAAAAAAAAAGCCCGACCCAAAAATCGGTGCCGGGCTTTTTTGGTTTCGGAAAACCATTAATCATTGTCTCCAAAAGCCAAATCTTGCGATGCCGCTAAAAATATCTGATACTCTTCTTCTGTCATATCACTTTTATAAAAGTTCATAGGATCAACCGGTTTGTTGTTGATTCTTACCTCATAGTGGCAATGAGGACTTGTTGAAAGTCCCGTACAACCTACATAACCAATAATATCTCCTCTATTTACCTTTTGACCGTTTTTAATTGCAATCTTGCTCATGTGCGCATATACAGTTGTATAACCAAAACCGTGGTCTATTTTAACAACATTTCCATAACCGTTTTGTCCACCTGCTGCAATTACCTTACCTTGACCGGTAGCATAAATAGGCGTACCCTCTTTTGCCGTAAGGTCAACACCGGCGTGCATTCTATATATATGTAAAATTGGGTGAAATCTGTAACCAAAAGGAGAACCGTGTCTTATAAGATCTTTAATTGCAATTGGTTGAATGGAAGGTATGCATGCGAGCATTTTCTCCTTATTTTTTACTAACTTTGTTACCGTCTCAAATGATTGAGTTTGAATTTTCATCGTACTAATCATTTTATCAATATTATAAGCGGTAGAAACCATAATTTCCGAATTTGCATAATTCTTCAAATTAGAATATCTATCCGTACCACCAAATCCTGCTGCTTTTTGACTTTCTGTTAGGGGATCTACTTGAAAAACCGAACGGTAACCATCATCATGTGCCTGAATATCTGTTAATTCAACTAAGGCTTTACGCAACTGGGTATTAATATTGTTATATTTCTCGTTTAGGACTTTGGCTTCCATAAACCCTTCCCTTTCTGCCGGAGAACCTATATAATAGGTAGCGGCTATTCCTAACGAAATTCCCAAAACTGCCGTAAAGGCAAATTTCGGTAATACTTTTTTTACGATGAAGTCTTCTATGACTCGTTCTTGTCGTTCGTATTTTAATGTTTTTAAATTAAGTTTATACTTTCGTTCCATATTCAACAAATTAGTTCCTAAAACAAATAAATGTTTTCCTATTTTCATTAAAGAGGAAAAGATTACTTATTTTTATATCCCTAAATCGGCTGCAAATTTATGTTTAAAAAATGAATTATGCAACTTTTTTGGATTAATTTTTGCAAAATACCGTTCTTTTCCTATTATACTGTACTTTTTAACAAAAATCTTGCCATTTCAACAAATTAAACGTTAAGTTTAATTCGTTAATATTCTTCGTAATCGTTAAGATACTCATACTGAGCACCATGATACACTCTGCCGAATCTGAAAGTTACAAAAAGACTGCCCAAAAACTGATAATTTTTTTTCTGAGCCATAATTTCTAATTCTTTGACGTATGCCGAAAGTTTACCGCCCGCCTCCAATGCGGCGAGTTTTTTGTCGGATTTTCCGAATTCCACGCTAAGTCCCGCCTTTATATATGCACCCGGAACAACGGAAATTTCGTCAAAACCTTTCGTAAAACTTGAAGTACCTAATGTGATAGTTGCATAATGATTTACGGGGTCGAATTTTTCAGACTCCACTGTATTTTGGTCATAATATATTTCGTAGTATATCGGTTTTAGAAACGCAAGCGAAATACCACCGAAATAAAACATTCTGATTTCTACGCTGTTAAGGTCTTGTTTGAAAAATAAAGAACGCTGCCTGCCCCGTGAATAAAATACATCGAAACAGAAATTCTTTTTGCCGAAACAATATTGCCCGTAACCTGTAACGTAAGGATTTGCAGCCCTGTATTGTTGCGGATGCTTTATAAACCCCAACCCACAGTCCCAAAGATTCTTCTTGTACCGATTGACAAATTTTCCGCTTCTATAATCCAATTCCAAACCGTCAGTCTTTGCGCTGACGGCAAAAGACCACTCGTTACGAAAAAAAACTTTTTTTTCTGTGTCGATTTCGCCTTGTGCAAAAACGGCACTGCCCGTCAAAAACGACAGCAATAGTACGAGGCACAGCGTTTTCATGTTCTTTATTTTGCTAATTCTGCGGCAGAAGTGCAAACGAATGAATATGCAGGACATGAAGGCCTTGAAGGTCTACATGACGAGATAAGACTTGCTACTACTGCCAATACAATTATGAGTAATGATTTTTTCATAAGTTAACGTGATTTAAAGTTTAAACTTTAACTTATTAAACGCAAAAATAGGTATTTTTGTTTACTTTTACAAGTATTTTTTTTTGTTAAATTTTTAAAGTAATGAAAATGTGGAATTTAGCAGCCTTTAAAGGTTGCATTTTCCCTTCGTAAAAAGGTATTGCATAAGCGAAATTAAGTTCGTATGAAGAATTTGAAAGCCTAAAAGCAGTGCCTAAACCCGAATTTCTCTCATTATGAAAGCAAAAATCGTAAAAAATTACCACCGCATTTTTCTTCCACAATGTATATCCTAAATCATTGTTAACCAAGGCATAACGGTCGGCATAAAACTGATTTCTTTCAAAACCGCGTATACTACCGGGACCTCCTAACGGATATTGTTCGTAATAAAAAATTTTTGTCTTTGTCATAACAGACCTCGCCTCAAAATAAAAATCATAAAAAAAGTTGGAAAAAAATTTTTTATGCACCTTAAAAGCGCAAAAAGCCTCCGAAAGCGTTTTCTTGTTGCGGCTACCAAAAGAAAAAGCATTTTTCAATGTAAAATCACCTTCTTTCATAACCGTTTCCACCCCAAAAAGTTGAGTCTTAGTATCGGTAATACCAAGCAAATTTTCCTTTGAAGACGGAATTATTTTTCTGAAATCAGCAAAAACACCCACTTCGACGAAACTGCTTGTCCTAAAAAATATTTTAGGTAACATTCTGATATTCAAGCACAAAGTATCAATCTTTGAAAAGAATACAGAAATGTCAGGTGTCGCATAAGTTTTAAAAACCGCTGGAATTCTTATGTTCAAATCCAAATTTTGCGAATTTCTGTTATAACCTGCCCATGAAAAATAAAGTTCTTCACCTTTCAAAAAATTATTTTTTAGATTTACCTCTGCGCTGCCGACTATATCGTATTTTTCGTCCTTCTCATCATAATTAAGCGACGCCATTGCTCTTATAGTATTGATTTTTAATGCATTAATATACAAAAACAAATCTGCGCCGTCTTGAAAAAACTCCTTACCGCTCTCTTTTATAACTTCAAGCAGAGGGTCGGCAGATAATATTTTGTTTATATTTTTAACTTTTTTTTCATTATAGTAGTCGCCGGATTTTATGCCGATAATATAAGCAATGTAATTCGGTGATATTTTTTTCTCCCCTATGCTATATATATTCTTAATTATCACTTTGTTACAAGGATTAATAACGCCGTAAACATTAAATCCGGTATGTTTATTTTTTCTTAAAGAATCCACCGAAAATCTACAAAACGGATAACCCTGGCAGGCTTGACGAAAAAGCATTTTTGTTACCTTTTTCTCCATCACAACACTATCCAACTTCTTGATAACAAAATTCTTAGAGACATTATTTTGAGCACATAATAATTTGCTTAACGTTAATAAAAAAATAACGAAAAGTGTAATTGTATTTTTTTTTAACATAAAAGTAACGATTTTTTTGTTTTTAAAAATTATTTTCTTAATTTTGCAGACAAAGTTAATTAAAAACAATAACAAAATGGCACAAACTACACGTACCGGGAAGGTAAAGTGGTATGATACCACTAAGGGATTCGGTTTCATTGAAACCGATGAAGGCAATGACATTTTCGTCCACTATACGGGCGTAAAAAATGTTAACAACAAGAAAATCAACCTTTTGGCTGACCAAAAAGTAACTTTTGAAATTACAGAAGGCAAACGTGGACCTCAGGCTACTAACGTTGCCGTGGCATCGTAATTTTTTTCAAAAGGAGATGAAAAAATTAAAGAGGCTGTCAGAAAAACTGGCAACCTCTTTTTTTATTACAAAAATATAAACACAAATCGTTATTTACTTAATCGTAGTTATAACTATCGTGCAGTTAGGGTTCTTTTTTAAGAACGTAGTCGTAAAATCGTCAATTTCTTTTTGCGTTACTTCCAAATTTCTGCCCCTTAACATTGCCGGTGCGTAATGTGCATAAAAATAGTCGAAACTTGCAGCCGAAATCCTCGTGTCAGAAAAGTCAATGTCATGAATCGTACGAATCATCTGCAAAGGACGCAAAGTTCTTACTTTCGTGTTAGAAATATTGATATTTTCCAACGATTTGAGGTTTTGAAGCGGCGAAAGGTCTTCAACGCAAGTCTCAGAGCAGTCAAAAGTTACAAGGTTTGTAAGTTTCTCAATACCCGTAATCGAATAAAGACTGTGATTTTTGGAAACATCAAGGCTCGTAAGTCTTGTTAACGCACTAAGTTGTGACAAATTGTTAACAGTACAAAAATGCACATCCAAAACTTTCAAGTTGATAAGGTTTGCAAGAGGCGCAAGAGATTTTACCATCGTGTTGCCACAGTTAAGCGATACAAGATTTTTCAAATTCGCAATCGGAATCAAAGAGTTCAAATTGTCGTTGTTAGAACAGTTCAAATCTTCGAGATTGATAATACTTTCAATACCTTCAAGCGATTTGATGTTAGTAGACGAACAATCAAGTTTTTTCAGATTTCTTAACCTTGCCAAAGGTTTAAGGTCTGTAATTTCCTTGTTGCCGGCACAGTTTACGTTAGGAAGGTTAGAAACCATCGCCTCCAACTGCTCGTCGGTCGGCTCGATGTCCTTGCCTTTGAACTCGGCTTCAAGGAAGATTTTTTTCCAAGCCGGAGTAAGTTTGTTCCACCATTCGCGGTTGCTCTGCGCAAATGCTGTGCTTATAAAGGCTAATAAAGCCAAACTTAATAGAATTTTTTTCATCATTTTTATCTGTATTAATATTTAAAATTGTATTGTGTTTTCACTCCCATGACTATTCGTGTCTTCAAAAAGTCTCGGATAGTCGTCTTCAAATCTTTTTATGACGGCAGTCATAACGGTTTCGCGCAAAAATTTTGCGTGATTTTTTACTTTGTATTTTTTGAAATACTTGGTAAGTGCCTGTAATTCAAGTTCGTTAAGCATAAAACTCTGACGGTGCTTGCGTATAAGCAGTTTTGCGTCAGTGCCGTTATGATGTTTTTTTACATTTTTTTGTACCGCCATTTTTTACGTTTTTTCAAATTTTTAAAATATCAAAATGCAAATATTTAAAATTTTGGCGAAATAAAAAAATTATTTTTCCTCAATTTTTTTCAACTGCCAAAATAAAAACGCCGTTAAAACCGCACTTATTATAATTACGCTTTTGAACTCAAAAACCTGCGGTACGTCGTTCATTTTTTCCGTTGAAAAATATCCCGCCGCCAACACTGCAAATGCATTGTTGCAAAAATGGCACAAAATTGAAGTCCAAATACTTTTTGTCATCAGCAGCATCAGCCCCAAAACCGCTCCGAGAAAAAACCTCGGCAAAAAACCGAAAAACTGCAAATGTATCGCACTGAAAACCGCTCCCGTTATCAAAACGCAAAGCCAGCCCCTTATTTTCGAGGTCTTCAACAAAAGACTGTCCTGAATTACCCCCCTGAAAAAAAGTTCTTCGCCAAGTGCCGGAATCAGTGCTATTACCAAAATATTCAAAAGCAGATATTTGGGTTCTCTGTTTCCTAACAGCATGTCCGTCAATTCTTTAGCGTTGTTTTCCTGAGCGCGCATCCAGTCTTCCAAGCCCGAAAGCCAAACGGGCAGTTTCATGTGCAAGTTCAACTCTTCCAAAAAACTGCAAAACGGCATCGAAACCGCCATTATAGCAACGCACAAAACCGCTGACAAAAGTTTCGGCTTGTTTTTCAGCGTCAGAGACTCGTCAAAGACCTTTGCATACACCAAAGGCGGCGCAACAAACAGCCCGACAGAGACAAACGCCTGCAAAAACAAGACGGTATCTATGTGATGCGAGGCGATTTTGTCAGTTCCGAAAAATAACGAGGCAAAAACAGTCCCGAAGGTTACTGCCATAAAAACAGCCGTTAACGCTATGATTATCAGCGTTAAAAGCCTGAACCAAAAGCCTCTGTTTTCAAAAAACTGATTCATCTTGAAAAAAATTTTTGCAAAATTAAATAATATTCATAATATTTGTGCTATATTCGCGGTTGAATTTTTTGTTTTTTAAATTTTATTAATATGAAAAAAGTCTTAACTGTTATCTTATTAACTGTCATATCCTTTGGCGGATATGCACAACGCGGCGGCGGTGCGCCAAACTGGATTTCTATCGCTGTAAAAGGCGGTTACGGAAATTCTATCTTCTTTTGCAAACAAAAGAAAGATATTCAAAACGGAAAATTGGAGTATGAACCTATGGCTCCGTCTTATTCGGTCGGCGGAAGATTAGGCGTTGTTTTTGTTGACAAAATCGGCGCGTCAGTGGAATTTTTGAGTGCGGATTACAAACCCAAAAACAATTTCAACGACGGCAACGAAAAACTCACCAGCAATTTTGACATGAAAACAACCGACTTTTTGCTTTTGGCGCGTTACACCGGAGAATACGGCTTTTACTGCGAACTCGGTCCCAAGTTTTCAACGGCAAAAGACTTTACAAGAGATGCTGACCGCATTGAAGCGGCAGGCATAAAAGTCACCACAGAAGGCGAAGACGTAAGCGCACACTTCAACGACAAGTTTACGAGCCTTGTTTTCGGTTTCGGTTTTTCACCTTACAACGGCGATAGAGTAATCGTAAGTCTCGGATTAAGAGCCGCTTACTGTACAAAGAGCATCTACAAAGACGGCACTCCGTACGGTATCGCGAAACTCGACACACAGGTTTTGAATCCTGAAATAAAACCGTTCTCCGTTCAGGCGATGTTGGAAGTATGTTATCATTTCGCCCGTTTCGGCTCGGCAACCTGCGGAAAACAGAAAATCATTTTCTTTAAATAAAACCTGATAATATGACACAAGAAGAATTAAATTCATTAGACTTCAACGTAAAAAGTTTGGGAAAATGCCACGTGCCTTCGCCGCTGCATCTGTCAAAAGTGATAGGCGATGAAGTCTACGACTACGTCAACGAGTCTGAAAGGATTCTTTACGACGGCTCAACAAAGGCTTTGGATGCGTTCAAGGAGACCGGACGCATACCGATTTCGTTTGAAAAAGCCGGTCCGAGGGAGTTCATTTATTTTGAGCCCAACAAGACAAAAGTCGCAATCGTTACGGCGGGCGGTCTCTGTCCGGGTCTTAACAACGTGATTAGAGGTCTCGTTATGCAACTTTTCCGCCGCTACAACGTACACAACGTCATCGGCATAAAGTACGGTTTTGAGGGCTTTATCTCAAAGTACAACCACCCGTACGTAACTTTAACGCCGGACATTGTTGACAGAATCCACGTTTTGGGCGGCAGTTTTCTTAGTTCGTCGCGCGGCGACCAGTCAAGCGAGGAAATTGTTGACACTTTGCAGAGGGAAAACATCAACATTCTTTTCTGTATAGGCGGCGACGGCACTCTGCGTGCGGCTCAGGACATCAGCGAAGAAATAGAAAGACGCGGACTAAAAATCGCTGTCGGCTGCGTTCCCAAGACCATCGACAACGATATTTGCTTTATTGACAAGTCTTTCGGTTTTGAGACGGCGTTTTCAGAGGCAAGCAACATCTGTATCAACGCTCACAACGAGGCAAAAGGCGCATACAACGGTATCGCAATCGTAAAACTTATGGGTAGGGATTCGGGCTTTATTGCCGCTAACACCACCCTTGCAACCGGCGATGTCAACTTTGTTATCATTCCCGAAATGAAATTCGACCTCTACGGCGAAAAAGGTCTTATCAATCAAATCAAAGACCGCCTTATAAAACGTCAGCACGCTTTGGTAATCGTGGCTGAGGGCGCAGGTCAGTTTCTTTTTGAGCAGGAAGATAACGTTGAAAAAGACGCTTCCGGAAACGTAAAATACAAAGACATAGGCGTTTATTTAAAAGATAAAATTCACGAACAGTTCAAGAAAGAAGGCCTTGCACACACCATAAAATACATCGACCCGAGTTATATTATAAGGAGTGCGCCGGCAAATTCCAACGATTCAAAATTCTGCAATCAGTTGGCTCAAAACGCTGTTCACGCTGCAATGGCCGGCAAAACGGCTTTCGTAGTCGGACACTGGAACGCGGCTTTCACGATTCTGCCTATCCGTGCCGCCGTTAAAGAACGCAAGAGAATCAACCTCGAAAGCGAACTTTGGTGGGGTGCGCTTGAATCCACCTCTCAGCCGCCAAGAATGTTGAACGACGACAACGAAAGCGGAGAATATTTTATTCCATCGCCACAATTTAAGTCAACAAAAAAGTAAACGCTATTTTTTTACCGTGTTGACGGTTTTTACAAACATAAGCCTGTCGCCGCGGTCTTTTAACAAAGTGGTGTAAACCGCAAAAAAATAGTCGTTTTCAGTATTATACCAACTGCCGGAGAGAAAGTTTTTTTCGCCGGCAGTTGTTTTTTCTACAAACTGAAAATTATAAAGTCCTTGTTTTAACAGCACTTCTTTTTCCCAAAAACCACTTTCGGAATTGAACGACATTTCATCGTTTTCGTCAAAAGCCTCGCCGAGAATCATAATTTTGTTTTCGGTATAACGGTCGTATTTAAGTCTGAAAAGCACTTTTATATAATCCGCCTCCAAATCAAGTGAAAAACCTTTGTCGTTTTTTATGTAATAAGCCCCGTTTAAATCCTCCTGAAAAGAATACGAGATGTCAACAGGCTTAAAAGGCGAGAGTTTGTAGGCATAAAGTCCGTATTCGTATTTTATCTCGTCAATACCTAAGGCTCTAAAATGCACGTCTTTACCGTCAAAAAACTCAAATTCTGAACCGCCTTTGAAAAGGTTGTTGCCGGAGTTTTTTTCGTAAATAATACCGCCGGGCTCATAACCGCTTACTTCCAACTCCCGCCGCGAGGAAAAATCCTTGTTTTGCATTGCAAAAACTTTTACGTACTTGGTCTGGACGTCGGTTTTTAATCTTACGGCAACCTGCTGACAGTCAAAAGAATATTCCGAAATAAACGGACGTGAAACTTCCGCTTTGAGTCTAGAATTGTCGGCAAAATCATAGACCATAAAACGCTTTCTTAGAATCGGCTTTTCCGCATCGCCGTCCTCATAAACGGTAACTATGTAATTACCACTGATTAAGAGTTTTATGTCGTTGTTAGGGATTCTGAGAGTGTAATGCGTAAAATTTTGGTGCGTATTGAAAGAGTTTTCGTAAGAGTCAATTTCGCGAAAGTCGAACCCTTCGGCAAACTCACTGAAACTCAAATCGTCAGGCTCAAAATTACAATCACAATGACGGACGGAATAAATAAGGTCGGTGTATTTATCGTCCAAAACATCAAACTGCAACTCCAACGCCCCGCCTAACTGACAGATAGGATAAGAAAAATCTTTTTCACTTTGACGTATCCTCGCCGTCTTAATACCCTCAGAGACAAACTCTTGCGCAAAAGTTACCACCGTAGAAAACAGCAATAACAAGATAAAAAAAATGGTTTTCATAACCGTGCAAAGTTAGTCAAAAAAAAGTTTAATTGCATTTTTTTTAACATAGAATTGCACTTTAATTTATTTAAAGTAAATAATGTTTTGTATAACTTTGTGGTTCAGTTTTTGAGGGATTTTTAATTATAACTTTAAAATATATAAAAAATGAAAAGATTATTAAAAAACGTAGTTTTGACGGCAGGAGTTTTGGCTCTTGGTCTTCAAGCAGAGGCGCAACAGACGGTTGTTCCTGAAAACGATCCGGGTTTCAAACTGAAATTTATCGGCAGAACTAACCTTGATGCCGGAAGTTTCCTCAACAAAAACAACGGCGATGCAATTGACAACGGCGTTGTTATTAACGACACTCGTTTGGGTTTTGTCGGAACCAAAGACAAATGGGAGGCAAAAGTAGAACTTTGTTTTCCCGGCGGCGGTAAAGAAAAAAACGTCTCATTCAGGGACGTTACGATGAAATACAGTTTTAATGAACACAACAAACTGACTTTCGGTCATCAGTTTATGCCTTACGGTATAAAATTAACGGGTATCAATTACAAATTTGTGGAAGACCCGTCTGTTGACTACACTTTCTGTCCGTCAAGAAAAATCGGCGTAAATTATCTTTACACCTCCGATCCGTTCAATCTTTCGACCGGTATTTATTCAGACGGAAGCGTTGACAACGGCAATTCTATTGTTAATCAGGGTGTTAATTTGGCTTTGCAGTTGATTTGGAGACCGGTTTACAACGAGACGACAGTTTTTCATGTAGGTGGTGCGTTCCTTCACACAGACAGCCCGAACTATCCGACATTTTCAGGTGTAGTTCCTGTTCAGTTTGCTGCATCTAAAAACAAAACTTTCGTTTCAACAGGTGAAATGCACGCTCCAAATTACGAACGTTACGAGGTTCAGGCACTTTTTATAAAAGACAAGTTCTTATTTGAAGCGCACTTTATGGGTGCAAGCGTCAACAGAAAAGACAGTGTTTCGAGCGATGCTTTCAACGGTTTCTGGGCTCAGACTTCGTACCAGATTATCGGCGAGGGTCAGAAATATAACAAAGTAACCGCTTTACCGACATCTTCGGCTGCCGGAACGCTTGAAGTTTTAGCGCGTTTCGACCACTTAAATCTTGATGACTACGGTGTTGAAAACGATTTTGAATTTGGTATCAACTACTTCATCAACAAACATTTTAATGTAAGACTTAACTATGTTTTGGCTGCGTTCTCAGATCGTCCGGGTCAAGATAATGATAGTTATCACGCAATTCAGACAAGATTACAGTTCTCGTTCTAATATGATTTAGTGCGATGCCACAGAGGTCGTTTGCCAAAAGTTTGAATGATTTTCCGATTGTCCGGGTTTTATGCGGAACGGTTGCGGGAATCATTCTGGAAGAAAATTTTTCTTTCGGAATTTTGGCGGGACTCTGTGGCACCGCATTTTTTTTATTGCTTTTATGTTTTTGCTTTTTTAAACGGCTGAAACACAAATTTTCTTTTCTCAGCGGCTTCTCATTTTGGTTTCTTTGGGTGTTTTTCGGAATTTTTATCGTCAACTTTCAAAAAGCAGAAAAACCTGACATTCAGCATTTTGACAACAAAATAAAATACGCCGTCGTAGAAATGCCGTTGGAAGAAAAAAGCAAAAGTTTCAAAACCACACTTTCGGTTGTGGACAGCCTTAGCGGAAAAAAGTATAAAATTTTGGCATATTTTGACAAGGCGGCAGAACTTCCGGAATGTGGCGATTTAATGGGTTTTGTATCTGATTTTCAACCGATTAAAAGCAGCGGCAATCCTTTGGAATTTGATTTTGCGGAATATTCTGCCCGTCAGGGAATTTATTGCAGCGTTTATTTGAAAAAAGGCAGTTTCAAAATTCTGCAAAAAGGCTATCAAAAAAACTTCCGTTTTTACGGCTCTAAACTCCGCGAAAAACTTCTTTCCATTTATAAAAATTGCGGTTTCGGGGTTCAGGAACTGTCTGTTTTGGAAGCACTTACGCTCGGTTATAAAGCCGACTTGGACGAAGAAACCGTTACGGCTTTTCAGAAAAGCGGCTCAATGCATATTTTAGCGGTTTCAGGACTTCATACGGGAATTATAGTTTTGATTATCAATGCGTTGCTAAAATGTTTGGATAATTCAAAGAAAGGACGGCTGTTAAAATTTGTTTTGACGGTGGTTTTGTTATGGCTTTTTGCTGCCGTAACGGGTTTTTCGCCGAGTGTCTGCCGTTCGGCGTTGATGTTTTCGCTGACGGCATTGGCTTCGGCTCTTAATAGGTCTTCGTCAACATATATGACATTAGCGTTTTCGGCGTTTGTTTTGCTTGTTTTTGAACCGATGTTGTTATTTAACGCAGGCTTTTTGTTAAGTTATTTTGCTGTTTTGTCAATTATTGCCATAGTGCCGCTGTTAGAAGATATTTTTTATTTTAAAAGAAATTTTGTAAAGGACGGTTTTTGGGTTGTGGTTTGGAAAAATTCCGCTAACTATTTTATCGGGATACTTTTGGTTTCGTTGGCGGCTCAAATCGGGACGGCAGTACTGAGTATCAGCACTTTCCATCAGTTTCCAATGTATTTTATGCTGACAAACGTGATTGTAATTCCGGTGGCTTTTCTGATTATGATTTCGGCAGTTTTGCTGCTTTTAACAAGCGGAATTTCATATATTGCAATGGCTCTCAACTTTTTACTAAAACTCCTCATCAACTCGGTAACATGGATTGAAAACTTGCCCGGCGCGTGTGCGGAAGGAATTTTTGTAACAAAAATTTCGATGTGTTTGCTTTATGTTGTGATTTTGTTTCTGACATTATTCTTTATTTACAAAAACGTTAAAACGCTGAAATTTGCATTGTCAACGGCTTTAATTTTGGTTTTATTGACAGGATATTTTGGAATGTTTTCTTCCGAAACTGATTGCCTTACGGTCTGGAACAAAGAAAAATATACTTGTATAAGTTATTTAAAACAAGACAGTTGTGTGGTTTTAACTTCAAAACGTGGCAGCGCAGAGGGTGTCTTTTTAAGTCCCATAAAAAATTTAATGAGCATAAAGGGCACTAAGAAACTGACTGTTTTGCAAACTAACGTTATAGAAAAATTCAGCGATTTTTATTTTCAGATTTGCGGCAAAAATGTTTTGGTACTAAATAACGCCAAACAGTTAGAAATGCTTGATGGACTGAAAGTTGACTTGCTTATCATCACAGAAAACGTAAATTTTAATATCAGCAGACTTTTAGAAAAAATCAACCCGGGAAAAGTCATCTTTGCCTCATCAAACCGCGAAAACTACGTCCGCGAAAAAGCGGAAGAATTTTTATCCCACAATATTAAAGTGCATAACGTGAACATTTCAGGAGCATTTGTGGAGGGATTTTTCAGTGAAGTAATTTGGAGATATTGACAAAAAAATCACAACCAAAAACCCACAAAAAGTCTTGTTATACTTCTTGAAAAATTGGCAATAACGTCGCTGTGGTCGCCGAGGATAGTAGTGTAAAAAACATAGTCAGCCCCCAAAAATATCCGCGTAAAATTATATGAAACAGCAGCACGGGAATAAATGCCGACATCTGTAATTTTGTATTTCAAGTCAGCAAGCCCCTGAGAGGTGTATACTTTGTTTTTCTCCCACAAAACCAACGTCGGAATTATTGAAGCGTGTATCAGAAATTTACGTTTTGTAACAAAATTGTAACCGTAACCGATACCAATACCTGAACTTTTGGAATAAATTTCAAAATCGTGTTTTGAAGTTTTCATTTCCGCATTAGCGTACGAAAGCCCCAAAATAGGACTTCCACAACTTTTTATCTGCGTATAACTCTTATCAAACGCAGCCGGAAAAGAAAATCTTTTGTTGTTGAAAACGTAATAGAGCGTAAATAAGCGCATTTTGAAATCAATGTCGCCACGCTCGATGTTAATAATAGAATCGCCGTTGTTAATTTCTGACGAAAAACTTGTTGCACGACAAAAATCAGTTTCTATGCCGAATCTACGGCAAAAAAATCTGAAATTAAATTCGTTATCGTTTTTGCGTCCTTTTCTCGGCTTAAAACTATAACCAAAACCATAACCTCTATACGTTGCAAAAGTTCCGATATTATCACTGAGGTCTGTATAAAAATCTGCTGTTTTCTTGTCTCTGCCGATAGTTACGCCTATGGACGAGAAATCGGGGTGAACGGCTACCATAAACCGTTGTTTCGGTCTTGAAACATACGAAGTATCAAAGCCCGAATTGTAATAAAACGCAGAAATCAGGCTGTCCGCTTTTATGAAAAAACGTTTCTGCGCGGACACTACGTCAAAAAACAATACAAAGGTTAATATAGTCAATAATTTATACATATTTCTTATTTCAGATAAAAATTTGCAGTTAACCGTCTAAATTTTTCGGAATACGTTTTATTGTTTTCATAAATAAAAATTTCATCATAGTCAATAGGTAAAATCTGCTTTGAAAATGTTAAAATTACTCTAAAAGGCGGTACATTCCGTTTGGAATAAACAGTGATTTTTTTGCATAAATGTAATTTGCTCAGAGCGCAAAGTCTTACAAAATCAAGACTTTTGTCAAAAGGAATTATGACAGAGAAAAATCCGTTTTCAGAGATTATTTCTTTTACGCCGAGAATCATTTTTTCAAACGGCAAAGAATCTGTATGCCGTGCAAAATTTCTTTTGTAATCGTTTGATTTGAAAGCGTTTTCAAAAAAAGGCGGATTGGAAATTATGTAACCGTATTTTTCGCCGCAGGTTTTGTAAAATGTCAAAAAATCGCCGTGAAAAATTTTTATTCTGTCGGAAAATTTTGAGTTTTTTACGTTTTCAACGGCTTGGAGATAAGCGTCGTTGTCTATTTCTACGGCAGTGATTTTTGCGGCGGATTTTTGCGCCGCCATAAGTGAGAGAAGTCCCGTTCCAGTGCCGATGTCAAGAATGTTTTCAGCGTTTTCAAAATTGCAGCACGCCCCTAACAATACGCCGTCAGTGGAGATTTTCATCGCGGTATTGTCTTGGCAGATGGCGAATTGGCGGAATGTGAAGTGGGGCATTTAATTAAATTTTTATGTTGTCAAGCTGCTCGACGAATTTTTGAAAGCCGTAGTTGTATTGTGAGATTTCTTGGATGGTTGACTTTTTTTTCATCAGTTTGAATATCTCTCCGTATGCTTTTTGTGCCTGTGGACAATTTTTGTCAGTGTCGGGGATGCCGAGGTTTTGTTTTTGTAGTTTTCGATTAAGTTTCTTAATACAGGAATCAGTAGCACAGCGTCTGTTGTCATCATAATACAATGGTAGCAACCAACATTCTATTTCATTAATACATATTGCAAAAATAATTTTATTAGAGTATTTGTCATAGATTTCTTTTGTTATTTTGTTTTTCAGACGATCAGCGACTTTTTCATAAATCAGTTTATCTGAAATTTGATTGTTATTTTGATCTTTTTTATTTACGCCATATTCATCACACACGTCAGTATCTATTTGGATTACAAGGTAATCATTTGTAGTAAATACGTTATTAAGTTGCTCTACATTACAATGTTCGAGCACTTGCTGCCAACCTCCATAATTATCTTGTTTCCCTGTTGCACTAATTCGTGGCTGTACGGCATTAACATCAACATCTCCTAAATATCTTCTAATAAGATGTGAAATCATTTTGTTTTCGGAAACTCCCTCACATATTATACCAAATGATGCCATTTTTACGCTGTTTTAAAAATTGTCTGGTAATCCTCCAATATATCCGCGTTGCCATGCCTCAGATAATGGAATTGTTAATTTGCCTTTAAGCGTCACTTGGCTTGCTTTTGTGTCGCCATCAATTGTACGCCTTATTGTATATAGACATTCATCATCGTCTTCCAAATCCAAACCGTCCAAAACCGATGGATTGTGTGTCGTGGCAATGATCTGTTTCCCGTGTTTTTTTGCCAAAACAATAAGTCGTTTGATAACTTCGCGGCAAAGTTTTGGGTTGAATGATGCATCAATGTTTTCGATGGCGAAAAACTTTGGTGTTTTATCTGAAATAATAAGGGTAAGATAAAACAAAAGATACAAAAATCCCTCATTTGTGCTACGCTGATCAAATGTATTTAATGTTTCATATAGGTAAGAGTCTTTCAGTTGTATATTGAATTCGTTTGAAAGCTGTCCGTTAGGAATTTCAATCTCTTCAAACCAATCAAAAACCATTAGATTTTCTTCCAGTTCGTTGAAAAAATCGGAAGCGTTTTCGCTTTTTGAAACTTCTTTAAGATACGCAAATAAGCCTTCTCCGTGAATTCCAAGAGGATATGTCCTATTAGAAGCATCCGCTTTCCTAAGTTTGGATTCTTCCAATGAATATATCATAAAATCATTTAAATTTGTTATAGGCATTAAGTTGATAATTTCAAATATATTTTTACTTTTCCTTGATATTGCCATAGAATACCTTTCATAATATGGATTAAGATCAATTTCTTTGAGAAAAGATTCAATATTTTCCCTATTAATTTTTATCTTTTCTTTTTTGTTTTTTTGAAACTCAAGTTCTAAATCACTTTTGAGTTCAATTATCCAATGAGATTTTTGTTCTTTATCATATTTTATATTAATTGAGGATGATTTATCCAAGGAATCTATGACGGATATAACAATACAATTTTTTTTTGATTGGCTAAATTTAGGAAGCATTAATGACGACTCTGTAATTCGGATACCTCTATTTGCGAAGTATTCGAAATCTAATTTATTTTTATTAGCAGCAGCACCTAATGCAATAGCTTCCAATATATTAGATTTGCCGCAGCCATTAGCACCAATGAATACGTTAAACCCTCCTAATTGAATTGTTGTATCAATTATGGATTTGTAATTTTTGATAGAAATGCTTTTGATTGATATGTTTTCTTTCGCCATATTTTATTGTTTTTGTTGTGCAAATGTATGTACATTTTTTATTATGTACAAAAATTTTTCAAAAATTTTCAAAAATTCCCAACCCGAACAATGCAAAATCGTACTTTACTGGGTCAGAAGAATCCAACTTTCTAAGCGCAGAGGTTATTTCCTCAACCGTTTTCCAGTCGTTTTGACGGCGTGTTATAAGACCGAGTTTTCTGCCGGTGTTTGCCGTGTGAGTATCAAGGGGCAACATCAACGCCGAAGACGGAATGTCCCAAAGCCCGAAATGTACGCCCGCCTTATCTTTTCGACAAAGCCACATCAGGTACATATTGAGACGTTTTCCCGCCGCGCCGCGCTCAACGTCAGCAATGTGCTTTTGCGTTCTCAGCGGAAAATCACATTCAAAAAACACTTTTCTAAACTCTATTAAAGTGTCTTTTATGTTTTGGGACTTTTTGAAAGCGTTTTCAAAAACAGTTTTCAAACCGCCGTGATTCTGATAAATATTCTTCAATGCCGCCAAAGTGTACAGAAAATCAGCGTGTTGAAAAGTACGGTGAACAAAATTCGGAATTTTGTCCGCTGCTTTTTCGTCAAAATTCATAATGAAATTATACGGCGAATTTCCCGTGATTTCAATCATTTTTTTGGCGTTTTTGATAATCATTTCGCGGCGTCCCCATGCAATCAACGATGACAAAAAGCCCGAAATCTCAATGTCTTCTCTTTGCGTAAACAAATGCGGAATCTGCACCGGGTCGCTTGAAATAAATTCAGGCGTGTCGTATTGACGGTACTTTTCGTCCAAAAAATCTTTCAATTCTTGAAAACTCAAATTCATAGCGGTCGTAATTTTTTCTGCAAAAATACAAAAAAATCCGCACCATCAAAGACAATGCGGATTTTTATCTTTCCTTTTTCAAATAAATTTATGAAAAAGTTAATGCAAACGATTGAACAAACGTTTGCGGAATCGTTTGCGTAAGTTTTTATTGTGAAACTTTAATAAAAATTAACGAAACATTTGTTTTGAGAGTAATTTTGCAGTGTCAGGAGATGACATTTTTTCTTTAATAAGAAACCTAAATTTAATAAAAAAACGTATAAATATGAAAAGTAAACTGTTAAAAACAAAACTGCCGCTGAAATTCTGGGCGTTGCTCCTCGCAATGCTTGTCAGCGGAAGTGCTTTTTCACAAAAAATCAACGTGAAAGGGCAGGTTGTAGACGCAGCCGGTGAAAGTATTATCGGTGCTACCGTCAGAGTTATCGGAACTACCGCAGGTACGATTACAGACCTCGATGGTAATTTTATGCTTGAAGCCGATTCAAAAGACAGCCTTGCCGTCTCCTATATCGGTTACAGTGAAGTCGTAGTAAAAGCCGCTGAAAACCTGCACATCGTTTTGCAGGAAGACACCAAAGAAATGGACGAGGTTGTCGTAATCGGTTACGGAAAAGTTAAGAAAAACGACCTCACAGGCTCTGTAACGGCAATCAGTGCCGACAAAATGGTCCGCGGCGCGGCAACCTCCGCTACCGACCTCCTCGCAGGAAAAGCCGCAGGCGTAAGCGTTATCAGCGACGGCGGTGCTCCCGGAGCAGGCGCAACTATCAGAATCAGAGGCGGTTCGTCAATGTCTGCCTCCAACAATCCGCTTGTGGTAATCGACGGTGTGGCTGTTGATGACGGCGGAATCGACGGTATGAGCAATCCGCTCGCAACCGTTCACCCTAACGACATCGAAACCTTTACTATCTTAAAAGACGCTTCCGCAACCGCAATTTACGGTTCAAGGGCTTCCAACGGCGTGATTATCATCACCACCAAAAAAGGTAAAAGCGGAAAACCCAGAGTAAGTTATGCCGGAACGGTGTCTGTCAGCACAAAACGCAACGACATCGATATTATGGACGCAGCAGAGTTCAAGAGTTTTGTTCTTGAAAAATTCGGCGCGGACAGCGAAAAGGCTGGCGCACTCGGAAATGCAAGCACCGACTGGTGGAACGAAATTTTCCGCACTTCCGTAAGCACCGACCACAACATCAGCGTTTCGGGAACTGTTAAAAATCTTCCTTACCGCGTATCCGTCGGCTACACCAACGAAAACGGTATTCTCAAAACCTCCAACATGGAACGTCTGACAGGTGCTGTAAGTCTTTCGCCGACTTTCTTCGACAAAAAACTCAGTATTTCGGTCAACGTAAAAGGCATCAGCAACAAAAACCAGTTCGGCTCTACCGACGCTATCGGAATGGCATCTCAGTTCGACCCGACACAGCCCGTAAAAATGGACGGCAACAAATACGGCAACGGCTGGTTTACATACATGAAAGAGGACGGTTCGGCACCTATCGACATCGCCCTTACCAATCCCGTTTCTATACTTGAAGAGCAGACCGACGAGTCTACCGTTTTGCGCAGTATCGGCAACATTCAGGCTGACTACAAATTCCATTTTCTCCCTGATTTGAGATTCAACGTCAATCTCGGTTATGACGTGTCAAAGAGCGACGGCGAAAAAACTATCAACGACAACGCCCCGATGACTTGGAGCAGCGGAAGTTTCAAAACCGGTTTCGGCGAAAACACCGACTATTATCACAAGAAAACCAACGGACTTTTTGAAAGTTATTTCGACTACGACAAAACTTTCGGCATTCATTCATTGGACGTAATGGCAGGATATTCTTGGCAGCATTTCTATTCTGACAAGGGAACCAAATATCCGTACTCAGAGGCTAAGGCAAAAGAGACCGGCAAAGAATATTACAAAGACGAATACTCTTACGAAACAGAAAACTATTTGGTTTCATTTTTCGGCAGGTTGAACTACACACTTTTGGACCGTTACCTTTTGACCTTCACTTTGAGGGACGACGGTTCTTCACGCTTCCATAAAGACAACCGTTGGGGCTTGTTCCCGTCAGCGGCTTTTGCCTGGAAAATCAGCGACGAGGCTTTCCTTAAAAACAGCGACGTTCTTTCAGACTTGAAACTCCGTTTGGGCTACGGCGTTACCGGTCAACAGAACCTTACAGTAGACGGTCCTAACGACTATCCGTACATGGCGCGTTACAAATATTCAGAGGCGGGCGCAAGTTATTATTTCGGCGACACGCAGTACCGTCTTATCGCTCCTCAGGCTTACGACCAGAATCTTAAATGGGAAGAAACCAAAACTCTCAACGCCGGACTCGACTTCGGTTTCTTGAAAGGCAGGTTTGAAGGTTCTTTGGATTTCTATATCCGCAAAACGAGCAACCTCTTGAACTCGGTAACCGTTTCGGCAGGAACCAACTTTTCAAACCAACTTCTTACCAATGTCGGCGAACTTGAAAACCGCGGCGTGGAGTTCTCTCTTACGGCTCACGTAATCAACAAAAAAGACATTGAATGGACTTTGAGTTACAATATTTCGTACAACAAAAACGAAATCTCAAAACTTACGATTAACGACGATCCCGCTTACAAAGGCGTTATCCACGGCGGCATAGAAGGCGGTACAGGTCATAACATTCAAATCAACGCTGTCGGCAAGCCTTACAACTCGTTCTATGTTTACGAGCAGATGTACGACGAAAACGGCAACCCGGTAGAAGACGCATACGTTGACCAGAACGGCGACGGCAAAATCGACGAGGACGACCTGACGATTTTCAAAAAATCCGCTCCCGATGTTATCATGGGCTTGTCATCGCAGTTCAGTTACAAAAACTGGTTTTTCAACTTTGCAATGCGTGCCTCTATCGGCAACTACGTTTACAACAACGTAAAATCCAACCGCGAGGCTTGGGACGGCTCTCAGATGTTTGACCCGTCGGGCTTCTTGAAAAACAGAATCTCAACCGCGCCTGAGACCAATTTCAAAAACGGTCAGTACAAGTCAAGTTATTATATCGAAAACGCTTCGTTTTTGAGAATGGACAACATGACTTTGGGTTACAATTTCCGCAAGATTTTCAACACGACCCAGAACGCAAAAGTTTACTTCACGGTTCAGAATCCGTTTGTCATCACCAAGTACAGCGGACTTGACCCCGAAATCAGCGGCGAAGGTATCGACAGAAACATTTATCCGCGTCCTGTAACTTTTATGTTAGGCGTTAATCTTAATTTCTAAACATTTAATTTATAAAAGATTATGAAAAGCATTAATAGAAAATTCAGATATATTCTTCCTGTTGCGGCAATAGGAACATTCCTTGGTTTTTCGTCTTGCGTAAAGGATTTGGACACTATTCCCTTGGACGAAAAAGAACTTGTCTCGGAAGTGGTTTTCGGCAGCACTCTTGACGCTTACAGCGAGAGTCTTGCCAAGATATACGCCGGTCTTGCCCTCGGCGGCAACAAAGGCGGCGACGAAGAACAGGACGTTGTCGGCATTGACGGCGGTTCTCAGGCATCTTTCCTGCGCGTTATGTGGAACATGCAGGAACTCGCCTCCGACATTGCTCACTGTTGTTGGAACGACCCCGGAATCCCTGATTTCAATCATATTTCTTGGTCGGCTTCAAGTCCTTGGATAAAAGGCTCTTATTTCAGGCTTTTTTATCAAATCAATCTTTGCAACGCCTTTTTGAGGGAGACTGACGAAGGCACGCTCTCTTCACGCGGTTGCACGCAAGATGTCATCAGCAAAGTAAAAGTTTATAGAGGCGAGGCAAAATTCATACGTGCTTTAATGTACCTTTACGCTCTTGACTTTTACAGAAACGTGCCTTTTGTAACCGAAGAAAGCACCGTTGGAAGCGGCAGTCCTGAACAAATTCAAGCAAAAGACCTTTTCGACTATGTTGAAAAACAACTTCTTGAAAGCGCGGAAGAAATGGCTGACCCGAAACCGGGTTTTTCAGAGAATTACGGACACGCCAACAAAGCGGCTGCATGGGCTGCGCTTACAAGGCTTTATCTCAACGCCAAAGTTTACATCAACGTAGAAAAAAACACTGAATGTATCACTTATTGTCAGAAGATTTTTGAGGCGGGCTACAAACTCGAACCCGTTTACGCCGATATGTTCAAGGCTGACAACGACAAGTCCCTTGAAATGATTTTCCCCGTCCGTTACGAAGGCGACCAGACCATGACATGGGGCGGCATGACGGCTCTTTTGTGCTGGGGTTCAGGCGATTATCAGACCGAAACCAACGCCAAAGGCGCATGGCAGGGCGTAAGGGCAAAATCTTCGTTCTTCAACATTTTTGACCGCGAGGACGGCAAGGCACAGGATTCGCGTATGGCGATGCTCCGTCTTGACGGCACTTCAAGCAACGAAATCAAAGACGAGGCCTCTTTCAAAAACAACGGTATTCCTGTCACAAAATTTTACAATGTTAACAAAGACGGAAGTTTGCCACCATCGAGTGAGGCTTACACCGACTTTCCGCTTTTCCGTCTCGGTGAAATTTACCTGAACATGGCGGAAGCGCAACTCCGCGCGGGCAGCGAGGCAAACGCCTTGAAATACGTCAACGAACTCCGCGAGAGAGCCGGAATCTCTTCACCGCTCGGAAAACTCGACCTTGATTTTCTCTGCGACGAAAGGGCAAGGGAACTCTTTTACGAGGCTCAACGCCGCACCGACCTTATCCGTTTTGGAAAGTACACTACCGGTTATAATTGGCCGTGGAAAGGTGGAGTGGAGCAAGGAAAAGATGTCGCAAAATTTTATGAAGTTTTCCCGATTCCCTCTGACGATATGGGCAGCAATCTTAATCTTAAACAAAACGAAGGTTATTCCGAAAACTAATTTTTTTAGACCATGAAAGCATTTAATAAATATTTCATCATACCGGCGGCAATGATGTTTGCCTTTGCCGCCTGCGAGGACGAAAAAACGCCCGTTCTCGAACTTGTTAAAAAAGCGGGTTTCAACCAGTTTGAAAAATCCGAGGTGGTAATCAATAAAAACAACCTTTCGGAAAAGTTTCCGAAAATCAGTTGGACTCCCGCCGATTACAACGGCGCGGCTGTAAGTTACTCCGTAAAAATGAAAAACGGCAGCGGCAAAGAAGTCGTTCTTGGCGAGACAACGGACTGTTTTCTCGAACTTGACAATTCGGCTGTAAACTCTCTGCTTGCCGAGGCAGGCGCATATCCGGGCAAAGCGGCAGAATGTACGTTTTCGTTGGAGTCTTCGGCGGCAGGCGGCGTTAAAACCGACGTTGCGGAAAACACTGTCAGCATAAAAGTTACCGCTTACGATTCCAAATCCGAAAACATAGACTGGCCTTTTGCATACGTTGCAGTCGGTTATCCGAATTTCGACTTTGAAAAATCGTTCTTAATCGGCGACCCAGACGGCGACGGCGTTTATCAGGGTTATGTCAACATTCCCGAAGGCACGGGCAGTTCTTTTGCGGTGCTTGACGGCAAAACGATGGAGGTTATCTCTCAGGACAACACCCTGAATCCTGAAACCAACACAGGTTTCTTGGAGATAAAAGCCGGCACTGACGGCAGCGTTGAAGTCGGCGACAAAACCGAATGGGGACTTATCGGCAGCGCGACTTCCGGCAGTTGGGACAAAGACACAAAAATGGACTTTGACGCTTCAACAGGACTTTGGACGGCTGTTACTTCCCTTACCGACGGCGAGTTTAAATTCCGTGCCAACGGCGGCTGGGACATCAACCTCGGCGGCAGTGCTGACAACCTTACCTACGGCGGCGACAACTTGAAAGTGCCTGCTGCTCACGCATATATCGTTACGCTCAACCTTGTTAACGCAGGAAAATACACGTATACGATGGAAGAGACCGAAATCGAACTTTCGAGCGAATTTTTAACAGTTCCGGGTTCGTTTAACGGTTGGAACAATCAAACCAAAGATTATCGTGTAACATCTGCTGCCCGCGACTTTGTATTTTCAAATACGCTTTATATCGGAGAAGACAATGCGGAATTTAAGTTCTACGATGACGCTTCGGGCGCATGGATAGGCATTGTTGGCGACAAGTTAGAAGACGGCAGTTTCAAGATTGGAGACGGCGACAACATAAAACTCGACAAAGCAGGCTACTACAAAATGACTGTTGACCAGAAAAAAATGACAGCCTCCGTTGTTTCAACTGGTTGGGAGTTAATTGGTGGAGCAATAGAGCCTTATGATTGGAGCGTTGGCATTGTAATGGATTATGACCCGTCAACCAAGACATGGTCAAAAACTATAACGGTAAAAGACGGAGAATATAAATTCCGTTGGGCAGGCGCATGGGACGTTAATTTCGGCGGTGCGCTTACCGGTCTCGAACAGGACGGCGCAAACCTCAACATTTCGGCAGGAACTTACAAATTTGTTCTTGACCCGGAAAAGAAAACCGCGACAGTAACGGCGCAATAGAACTTTTTTACAGTTCATTTATATATCGGGGGACTTTTCGGCAACGGCCGAATCCCCCTTTTTTATTTCGTTTAATCTTCTATTATTCCGTCCTTTATTTTGATGATTCTGTCGCTCATTGCGGCAAAATTCTCGTCGTGCGTTACTATTACAAACGTCTTTTTGAAAGTGTCCCTGAGGTTAAAAAGCAGGGTGTGAAGTTCTTCCCTGTTTTTTGAGTCGAGGTTTCCGGATGGTTCGTCGGCAAAAATCACTTCCGGGTCGTTGATTAATGACCTCGCAATGGCAACCCTTTGCTGCTCGCCGCCTGAAAGTTCTTTCGGCTTGTGGCTTACGCGCTCCGAAAGGTTGAGAAACTTCAAAAGTTCCAATGCGCGTTTTTCGGTTTCCTTTTGATTTTTCCCGCCGATAAGAGCCGGTATGCAGACGTTTTCCAACGCCGTAAACTCCGGCAGAAGGTGGTGAAACTGAAACACAAAACCGATGTTTTTGTTGCGGAACTCCGCCAACTTTTTGCCCGAAAGTCTGCTTGCGTCCACTCCGCCGATGTTTACCTCGCCAGAGTCCGCTTTCAAAAGTGTTCCGGCAATTTGCAGAAGCGTGGTTTTGCCCGCGCCCGAAGCCCCGACAATTGACACGATTTTGGAGTCTTCAATCGTAAGGTTGATGCCTTTTAAGACTTCCAACTGTCCGAAACTTTTTTTTATGTCTTTTAAAATTATCATTTTGCTTGGTCAATTATTTGAATTTCAAACAGTTTAGGCCAGTTTTTGCCCGTAACAAACAGCCTTTTGCCTTTTTCGTCGTATGCAATGCCGTTCAAGACGTCCGTGTTAGACTCTCTGAGTGTTGACGGCAAAAGATTTGTCAACTCTATGTAACTCAACACTTTGCCGCTGTGATAATCTATTTCGGCGATTAAATCCGACTGATAAATGTTGGCGTAAAGCCTGCCGTCTATCATTTCGGTTTCGTTCAGCATTTTTACAGGTCCCAGATTGTCGTAAACCTGAATGTATTTTACTGAGGAAAAATTGTTTTTTTCAAGGAAATAGACGTTTTCGCTGCCGTCGGTAAGCAGCAGAGTGTCATTGTAATACGTCAAGCCCCAGCCTTCGGTCGCAACATCAAAATCACGGAGTTTTTCAAAAGTTTTTTTGTCGTAAACAAAGCCTTTGTGATTTTGCCATGTCAGTTGAACGAGTTTGTCGTCCATGATTGTAAGACCTTCGCCGAAATATTCCTCTTCAAGAATGTAACTTTGAAGCACTTCGCCGTTTTCCGGTTTTACTTTTCTGAGCGAAGATTTTTTCTTTAAGCCAGTTGACTCGTAAAAAAAGCCGTCCTCGTATTGAAGTCCCTGCGTATAAGCCTGATTGTCATGGTTATACGATTTTAAGACTTTGAAAGTTTTACGTTTAGGGACAATGTCGGAATGAAGTTTTACTGATGAGCCGAGATATTCTGATTTTCCGTCTTTAAAAACCTGAACCGTTACAGGCACGATGCCGCATCTGAAATTTTTTGTGTCAATTGTCAGCGAAGTTTCATCGGTGTTTAGAGAGGCAAACTTCCTGCCGTCAACGCTTACCGATGCAGAGTCAAAATCCACGCCTTTGTCTTTAACAATGTCAAGCGAAAATTTGTCAGAAATCTTGCCGATGGAATTTTCGTCCAAGTTGCTGAGTTTCAGCGAAAAATTTTTCTCCTGATGAGGCTGTGGCTGGTTTTGCGGCTGGTTTTGGTTTTTGTTTTCCAGACCGTTTTGTCCGCATGAAAAAAGCAGTGCGGAAGAAGAAAACAGCAATATTTTGTTGAAAAAGTTCATTTTTTTCTATAAATTTTTAGGTGAAATTACATATTCCAAATTAAAAATCCCGTAAACGGCTTCGTTCCAGTCGTTTATGTCTGCGCTCATGGCGGCAAAGTTTGCGGTATCGAGATAAACCCTCTCGTCAGTAAAGTCTGAGACCAACTTTGACCATGTGGGATTATGACCGACCAACAAGACGCTGTCAGCCTTGTTGTCAATATCTTGAATGATTCTGAGAATTTCCTTTTGATAATCGAAATAGAAACTTTCTTCAAAGATTATTTCGCCGGAGAATCCCGTTTTGTTTTTGATGATTTCGGCTGTCTGATAGGCGCGTTTTGCAGGCGAACTGAGGATTTTGTCGAATTTAATATTTTTGTTTATGATTTCGGCGGCGACTTTTTTTGCCTCGTTGATGCCTAAATAACTGATAATCCTGTCTTTGTCTTCGACATTGTCATCGTTCCAACTTGCTTTTGCGTGCCTTAATAAATACAGTTTTTTCATATTCTCTCTCTATTTTCAAACCGCAAAAATAAAAAATATTACGAAAAGTAAAAAATATTTATTACCTTTGGGGCATAAAAAATACAATTCATTTCTGATGGAAAAAACATTATTACTTGGGGACGAGGCTGTTGCTTTGGGAGCGATATACGCCGGATTGTCAGGCGTTTACGCTTACCCTGGAACTCCGTCCACCGAAATTACCGAATTTATTCAAAACAATCCCCTTTCCAAAGAAAGGAAGATTCACTCCCGTTGGTGCACCAACGAAAAAACCGCTATGGAAGCCGCTCTCGGTATGTCTTACGCCGGAAAAAGAGCGTTGGTTTGTATGAAACACGTCGGCATGAACGTCTGCGCCGACGCTTTTGTAAATTCCGCTGTTACAGGCGTTAACGGCGGTCTCGTGGTGCTTGCCGCCGACGACCCGTCAATGCATTCAAGCCAAAACGAGCAGGATTCAAGATTTTACGGCAAGTTTGCCATGATTCCCGTTTTTGAACCGTCAAACCAGCAGGAAGCCTTCGACATGATGTCCATTGCATTTGACCTCAGCGAAAGACTCAAAGAGCCTGTTTTGATGAGAGTTGTAACAAGACTCGCACATTCAAGGGCGGCGGTTGAAATCTCGGACATTAAACCCGAAAACGCTTTCAATCCGTCAACTTCACGCGGGTGGGTTTTGCTGCCCGGAATCGCAAAAAAACAGTACGCCGCTTTAATCGAAAAGCAGCCCGAAATGAAAGCCGTTGCCGAAAATTCCAAGTTCAACCGTTTTGAAGACGGCGGAAGTTCGTTGGCTGTGATTGCGTGCGGTATCGGTTACAACTACGTTAAGGAAGCCGCTGAAAATTACGGCATTAAAGGTCTTAAAATATTAAAAATCTCTCAATATCCTCTGCCGGAAAAAGCCGTTCTTTCGCTGACCAAGGACTGCAAAAAAATCCTCGTTGTGGAAGACGGACAACCCGTTGTGGAAGAAGACGTTAAGAGAGTTGTCGGCGACAAGGCGGAAGTTCTCGGACGTCTGACCGGAGATTTGCCGCGTCAGGGCGAACTCAATCCCGACAACGTTGCAAAAGCCTTGGGCGCAAAAGTTGAAACCGAGTTTGTGCAGGGCAAAAATCTCGCGGCAAGACCTCCGCAACTTTGTCAGGGCTGCGGACACAGAGACGTTTACGGTGCGTTGAAAGAAGTCATCACGAAATATGAAAACGCAAGGGTTTTCGGCGACATAGGCTGTTATACGCTTGGCGCGTTGCCGCCGTTTCAGGCTTTGGCAAGTTGCGTTGACATGGGCGCGTCAATCACAATGGCAAAAGGCGCGGCTGACGCGGGACTGTTCCCATCAATTGCGGTTATCGGCGACTCTACTTTCACACATTCGGGAATGACGGGCTTGTTGGACGCTGTTAACGAAAAGGCAAACATAACTGTCATTATATCAGACAATTTGACAACGGGAATGACCGGCGGTCAGGACTCTGCGGGTTTAAACAAATACGAGGCGATTTGTATCGGTCTTGGCGTTGAGCCTGAGCATGTAAGAGTGGTGGTTCCGATGCCGAAAAACATGCCCGAAATCACAAGAATCATCGAAGAAGAAATCAATTATAACGGCGTTTCGGTTATAATTCCCCGCCGCGAATGTATGCAAACCCTTAAAAGACACAAGAAAAAATGAAGAAAGATTTAATTCTTTGCGGTGTGGGCGGACAAGGTATCCTCTCAATCGCGACCGTTATAGGCGAGGCTGCAACAAAAGCCGGCATTTTCTTAAAACAGGCGGAAGTTCACGGCATGAGTCAGAGGGGCGGCGACGTTCAAAGCAATTTAAGGCTCTCAACGACAGAGATTTATTCGGACTTGATTCCGCTTGGAAAGGCTGATTTGATAATTTCGATGGAGCCGATGGAAGTTTTGCGCTATCTGCCATACATCAACAAATCGTCTTGGATTGTAACAAATTCAAAACCGTTTGTCAACATCCCCAATTATCCAGAAGAGGAAAAACTATTTGCAGAGTTGGACACTTTGCCCAATATTAAAAAACTTGATATCGAGGAAGTTGCAAAAAGTATTATGATGCCCAAATCTGCAAACATGGTGCTTTTGGGAATGGCGGCGAAATACATCGAAATCGTTAGCGTGGAGCAACTTCGTGAGGCTATCCGCACAGTTTTTGCACGCAAAGGCGATGCAATCGTCGAGGCAAATTTAAAAGCGTTTGAAGAAGGAATGAAAAATTAAAGACATTATTCCTTGGGTTGAAAAATTATTCCCGAAGAATTTCTTTTTGAAATTTTCGGGATTTTTTTTATTTTTGCGGCAAAACTAAAAAACTATCCGCCATGGTAACAATAGCAAACGCGATATACGATTCAGTTTTTAAAGATGAACTCGAAAGTTGGAACGCCACAGAAATGAAATTGCGGGAACAGTTGCAGGAAAAAGATGCTCAAATTATTTCTTCAATTAAAATGATGAACTCGTTTGGCGTTCCAGTTGAAAAAATTGCCGAAAATTTCAAAATGGATGTGGACGAAGTAAAGCAAATTATCACAACAGAATAATCCAAAAAACTCCATATAGCCTTGATAATTTATTGTAGAGTCTATATGGAGTTTTTTTTATTAAAACGTATATTCAAACCCTATCATTACTCCGAAAGAAAATGGATGTGTTTTCACCTCTGAGTCAGTGTTCAAAACGCCGTTGTAAATAGTGTTTGAATACGCATCAGAAGCCTTGCAGTCAGGATCGTAAACCTCTCCGCCGGATTTTTTTATTGTTGAAGTCATAGTCAGAGAGCCGTAAAAACCGCCCGTCAAATCAAAATTTTTGTCAACAGAATACAAAAATTCCGCACCAAAAATTCCGCCAAAAGACGGTTTGAATTTGTATTTGCCTTTGAAATCCGACTCAGTGTAAAGATGGTGCTGACGGTAATCACCGTAAACCTCCAAATTCTGCTGATAATAAAAACGCCGCGTCTCCAAACTGCCGGAGACTGTTTTGAAATTGTTTCCGACACTAAAACCGGCAAAAAATCCTGCGTCAAACTGCAATTTCAGTTTTTTCTCCAAATCAATCACATAAACCGCTTCAACCGGAATCAACAGCGAGTTTTGTTTTTGACTTTCTTCCAAACCGTGAAAATATGTCCTATGTGTATAAGTCTTATTGTCTTCGTCAACTGCGTCGTCAATTGTCTGAATATAGTCCAAAACTCCGGAAGACGAAAAACTCATAAACCGCAAACCTGTGGAAATTCCAAATTTCGGTTTGAAAAGATGCTTGTACCCGATGCCGGTCTGAAAGCCGTAATGGTTGCTTTTTTCGCTGCAACGGTCAGATTTATAAGCAATTCCATGAATGCCCGCACCAAAACCAAATGTCAGGATGTTTTTCTGAGTGTTTTGCGCAAACAAACTGCCGGAAAACGCCGACAAAAATATTATAAATGCCAACTGTTTCATAATTAATCGTTTATAATGAATTTAAATGTCAATTTTTTGCCGTTTACAAAAGCCGCACCGTTGTAAACGCCTGATTTTAAATGTATTATATTCTCACTTTGTGCGTTTGAAATCCGATAAACTAATGCGCCCAACTGATTGAAAATCAGGATTTCACATTTTTCAACACCCTCAAAACCGTTTAACTTCACCGTAACGGGCTGAGAGGCTTTTGCCGGATTCGGATAAACTTTTACAGACAGTTCTGCGGACTTTTTCGTCTGTAAATCACTGATTCTGTAATCACACACGCGGAATTTATCGCCGTTTCTGTCGGTAACAATTACGCCGTAAACGCCGCTTAACATCGGATAGTCAATGAAAAACTGCTTGTTAGCACCGATAATTTCACGCCCGTTTTTTATCCACTGATATGCCGTAAACTTGTTGTCAAAATTGTTTACGCAAATCAAATCCGAATATTTGGTTTCAATAATATCGTTCGGATAACCGACAGAAAAATCAAACGGATAACTTTTGCTGATGTTGCCGTTGTTGTCCGCAACCCGTATAAATCCTTGATAATTACCGTATTTAGTAGTTTTTGGAATTTCAAGCGAGGCGTTTTGTTTTTGCGGGGAAATGACAGGTTCAAAATCCGTCGTCGCAATGTTTTCGTAAAATAAGACCTGATATTTTGCCGCGTTTGTCCTGAATGAGAGATTCACGACACCGCCGGCGCAATAAGTACCCGTTTCAACGGTGATGTCATCAACATACAAATCTTCTGATTCGATTTTTGAATACACAGCCGTAATGCTGACATTTTCCAAATAGTCTTTCATTTCAAACTCCCGCCCTGAAAACTCCGCGTTGTTAATCAAAACTTTGTCAAGTTGAAAACCGTCGTTTGTGTGGTCTGAAACTGTGAAAGTTACTTTGTCGTTTATCGTTGCTTTTGATTTGTTTGCCGTTACAAACTCTCCGGCTGTAACGGTGTATTCAATCGGCGTGTAAGTCGCAGTGATTGAAACATTTCCTGCCGGCATTGTAAAAGTTGCTGCATTGTTTGAAATCGTTAAAGCCGTATTGTTAAACTTTGCGCTTGACAAAGTGTAACCGTCTCTTTGCGAGAAATTTACCGTAATTTCATCACCGATATTTGCTTTTGTTTTGTTTGGCGTAGAATATTGGTCAGAAGTGATTATGTATTCAATCGGCGTGTAAGTCGCAGTGATTGAAACATTTCCTGCCGGCATTGTAAATTTCGCCGCGTTGTTTGAAATCGTCAAAGCCGTATTGTTAAACTTCGCACTTGACAAAGTGTAACCGTCTCTTTGCGAGAAAGTTACCGTAATTTCTTCGCCAATATTTGCTTTTGTTTTGTTTGGCGTAGAATATTGGTCAGAAGTGATTGTGTATTCAATCGGCGTGTAAGTTGTAGTGATTGACACATTTCCTGTCGGCATTGTAAAAGTTGCCGCGTTGTTAGAAATTGTCAAAGCCGTATTGTTAAACTTCGCACTTGATAAAGTGTAACCGTCTCTTTGCGAGAAAGTTACCGTAATTTCTTCACCAACATTTGCTTTTGTTTTGCTTGGCGTAGAATATTGGTCAGAAGTGATTGTGTATTCAATCGGCGTGTAAGTTGTTGTAATTGACACATTTTTTGCCGGCATTGTAAAAGTTGCTGCATTGTTTGAAATCGTCAAAGCCGTATTGTTAAACTTTGCGCTTGACAAAGTGTAACCGTCTCTTTGCGAGAAATTTACCGTAATTTCATCACCGACATTTGCTTTTGTTTTGCTTGGCGTTGAATATTGGT